>JACCDG010373828.1_pt1 | contig 28756 bp, 31 predicted proteins | sample 7442471 | NCBI WGS metagenome assembly JACCDG01 (sample SAMN15323444, study PRJNA562643) | freshwater metagenome | isolation source: river surface water | place: USA:Blue River Watershed | collected 2017-08-17 | reverse complement strand
TATTTTAAAGTGGTGTTATTTAAGGCGTAAGTAGAGGTCTGGGCCACGGCACCAGGAATATTACTTACACAATAATGGATAACTCCATCCACTAGATAGGTGGGATTTTCGTGAGTAGTTGGTCTACAAGTTTCTATACATCCACCCTGATCTATGGCTATGTCGACTACTACGGATCCTTTTTGCATTTTGGAAATCATTTCTTTGGTGACAAGTTTTGGCGCCTTTGCTCCAGGAACAAGGACGGCACCGATTACTAAGTCGGCCTCAGCAACGGCTTTTTCAATGGTCCCCATATTGGAATAAAGAGTAGTAATTCTGCTTTCAAAAAGATCGTCTAATTGAGCAAGTCTTCTCCCAGAAACATCAATAGCAGTAACCGAGGCTCCAAGCCCCATGGCCATTTTAATTGCATTGGTACCGGCTATTCCACAACCTATTACAGTTACTTTTCCCCTTCTAACCCCTGGTACTCCTCCTAAAAGGATTCCCTTGCCGCCCTTCTCACTTTGAAGATAAGCCGCCCCAATTTGGGTTGCCATTCTTCCCGCCACCTCAGACATTGGAATTAAAAGAGGCAACGATCCATCCTCAAGTTGGATGGTTTCATAGGCCACACATGTAGATCCTGTCTCCATTAAGGCCTTGGTTAAATCAATATCGGCGGCCAAGTGGAGATATGTATAAAGAATATGTTTTGGTTTAAGGAGGGCCACTTCCTCTTTTTGAGGTTCTTTTACTTTTATAATTAAATTAGCTGCCTCAAAAACATCCTTTAATGTCGGAAGGATGGTGGCACCGGCATTAATATAATCTTGGTCGGAAATTCCAATCCCCATTCCAGCACCTGATTGAACAAATACCTTGTTTCCATCATGTACTAATTGTTTAACTCCAGTAGGGACCATACCAACACGGTTTTCAGAAATTTTTATTTCTTTTGGAATTCCAATAAGCATGCATATACCTTTGAGAAAAATTTATTTTGCACACTATATTAACTTTTAAAAAGTTATAAAAGAGAAATTTTACAATGCGACGCCAAATTGCAGCTTTTGACCATCAAAAACTGGAAAAACGGGGAAGGAGAAGTGTTTTTTACACTCCATTTCGAGCCATTTGTGTTCTAGATCATGGTTCATATGAATTAAACCACAGATTTTGGGAGAAATTCTCTCTATAAGGGCAAAGCTCTTTTCCAGGTTTAAATGGGTATTATGGGGCTTTCTCTGGATGCAATCAATGATAAGAATTTCCAGTCTTTCTTTATTAAGTTCGTTTAAAACATTTTCCGGGATATCCGAGCAGTCCACAAAATAGGCAAATTTCTTATACCTGAAACCTAAGGAAGTGAAGGGCCCATGAGGAAGCAGATAAAAATGAAATTCTTCTCCAAGGATATCGGTTGGACCAGTATGATTAACTTCTATGAGGTTAATCATGGGTTTTGATCCTGCTAAAGGAAGTTTTTCCTTAAAAATATAACTAAATTTTTTTTTAATTTCCTCTGCGCATTCGCTGAAGGTGTAAACAGGAATATCTTTTCCCTTAGGGCCAAAATTAAGAGGTCTTAAATCATCGATGCCATGCAAATGATCGGCGTGTTCATGAGTAATGATTACCCCATCGATATTTTCAATTTTATTTTTTAGAAATTGAGTTCTTAAGTCTGGCGTTGTGTCTACCAGAATAGAATGTCCATTTTCCGTTTGAATCAAAATACTAGTGCGCATTCTTTTGTTTTTTTTAAAGGAAGAACTGCAAACTTCGCAGTGGCATCCTATCATGGGGATTCCCGTACTGGTGCCAGAACCTAAAATGGTGATTGTATTCATCAAATTTTCCTGTTTAAATAGGCCAAGCTACCTCCTTATTCTAGCAAGGAAGACCAAGATGTTTCAAAAAATATTATGCATTTTAATCTGCTTTTCATTTATATCATGCTCTGGGATAAAAAAGGAAAGCCCTCCGTTTGAAAAAAACAACACTTCAGAAAGTATTTTCGTCAATTTAGAGGTGGAAAAGGTAACTCTGCCAAATGGATTAAGAGTCTTAATCGTGGAAAATCACAATCTTCCAATATTTTCCTATTATACGTTTTTTGATGTGGGGTCCCGTTTTGAAAAAAGTGGACAAACCGGAGCTTCCCATTTTCTTGAACATCTCATGTTTAAAGGAGCAAAAAAATATGGCCCTGGGATATTTGATACCATCATTGAAGGAAATGGCGGATCCACTAATGCGTATACAACGAATGACTTGACGGTTTATCACGAAAATATGCCGTCATCCACCTTAGAAATGATTATGGATATGGAAGCTGATAGGATGGTGAATTTAACCCTTGATCCCGTCACTTTTGAATCGGAAAGACAAGTTGTGCTCGAAGAGAGAAAACTTCGTTATGAAAACTCACCGCATGGAAAGCTTTATCTCACGATGATGAAAAAGGTTTTTAAAAATACGCCCTACGAGGGGTCTGTGATCGGAGAGGAATCCGATCTGCTAAAGTTATCCAGAGATAATGTCCAAGAATATTTTAGAAGATATTATTCTCCTAATAACGCCGTAATTGTAATAGTGGGGGATATTAATAAATCCAAAACATTATCCTTAATCCGAGAAAAATATGGAAATTTACCTCCCGCCAAGGACCTTGAAAAGGAGAAGGTGCCTTTGGATAAAAATGAGATTTACACTCACAAGGCAAATTATCCTCAAGAGATTAACCTTCACGGAAGTTCACCTGATCCCATGTTTATATATGCCTATAAAGGGGTTGAATCTGGAACGAGAGAGTCCTTTGTAATGGATATGTTGGCCTCCATCTTGGCTGAAGGGGAGAGTTCTTATTTACATCGATCTTATGTTCAGAATAAAAATCCTATGCTTTCAGAAGTATCTGTTTCTAACTACACCCTAAGAAAAAGTGGAGTTTTCATTACGCAAGGAACTCTTTTAAAAAAAACAAATATTAATTCCTTTAAAAAGAAATATTTAAAAGACTCCTTGAATTTTTGCGAAGATGCAATCGATGAACGTAGTTTGCAGAAAACTAAAAATCAATATTATGTCAGTTATTACGATGAACTTGATTCCAACGCTGGCATTGCTCAATTAATAGGACAGCGAGAGATTTTTTATAACGATTACAAATTTTATCTGAAAGAATTAGAGATATATAACTCAATTACCGTACCCGAGTTAAAAAAAACTTGCAGAAAGATTTTTAGCTCTAATAAGTCTATATTCCTCACCATTTGGTCAGGGAACAAACCCAAGTAAAAAAAGGAATCGATGATGAAATTTTATTTTTTATTTCTTTTTATTTTCAGCGTCTCCCATGCTGCCGATCTAAAAGGGCGAATTGAAACTCTTAATTGGAATGGTGTAGATGTTGTTTATATAAACGATGAGCGTTTTCCAACCTTTGATATTATTTTTTATTTCGCAGATGGAGCTTTATCGGATGACCAAAAGGGCGAAACTAATGCTATGTTTTCTCTGCTTGAAGCAGGGACAAGAAGATATGCCCGAGCTGATATTAATGATTCTTTAGATTTTTTTGGTATTAAAAGAGGAGGGACAGTTTTTCATGAGTTTAGCCTCTATTCCACCTCAGGTCTGGAAAAAGATCTAATTCCAACCATGAAAAAAGTCTGCCATCTTTTTGATGACTCAACTTTTCCTAAAGAAGAAATCAAGCAGGAAGTTTCAAAAGCCTTATCCCAATTAAATAATTTGGTTGGACAGCCAGGAGAATTGGCAAATCGGGCCTTTAGGGAACTTTCACTTAGCAATACTCCCTTTTATTATCCTGTGGAGGGTAAATTAAAGGATTTTGGAAGAATAAACCAAGATGGATTAAAGAAAAAACTTAAGTATTTTAATGAAAGAGTTAAAAAGAAAATATTTTTGGCCGGTCCCCGGAAAATATTAGAGATTAAAAAAATTATAAACGAGGAATGTAAATGGGAAAATCAAAAGGATAAATTCGTAAGAAATTCTACATTTGAGCCGAAAAATAATGGGAATATAAACCAAGTTTATCTAGTCACCGTTCCTTCTGCCAATCAGGCGCAAATCAGAGTAGGAAGATTTTTGAAGTCCTCAGAAATTCAAAATGAAGAATTACTGGCAATATCCTCAGGTCTTTTAGGCGGAGGATTTACCTCACAACTTATGGTGGAGGTAAGACAGAAACGAGGATTGACCTACGGGATTAATTCCTATGCTTCCAGGCAAAAAGATTATGGTCGGGCCGGAATTTACACCTCAACCAAGAATGAATCAGTGGAAGAACTTTTAAATGTGGTAAAGAACACGGTCGAAAAGGTCTCTCGTGGAGATATTACTCCTGAAGAAATTGAAAGAGCAAAGGGATACCTTGTAGGAGGTCAGTACTTTCGTTTTGAAAATTCCAAAGCCTTTTTAAATCAATTGGTTTTTTTAGATCACTTTGGCAAACCATACGATGATCTCTTTAAATTTGGTGAGAAAATTAATTCTTTTAAAAATAATCAGATCACTGGTGAAATTGGCAATATTTTCGGATGGGACAAGCAAACTATTATGGTTCTTGGAACAAAAGATCAGGAAAAAAAGTTGACGAAATTTGGAAAGGTAAAAGTAATTGATTATAAAAACTTTCTTTAAGATTCTACTGTATGGCCTTCAAATTCAACCAGTGCGCCTGGGTGGATCTCAAGTTGGTTGGCATTAACTTTCCCAGTCATTTGTGAGCAAGGATAAAGGCATACCTTTCCTGTTGCCATAATAGTTCCTTCAAAAATCCCATAAATATTTAAATTGTGGCATTTTATATGACCATTAACGACGGCATCTTTCTCAATATAGAGGTCGTCAGAAGTTTCCATGACAATTTCCCCTTCAATTGAAGAATTAAGTCTGGTTAGTCCGGAGAAAATAAAAGTGCCCTTGATTTTTGAACCTTTACCAAGAAGTGAAAAATTTTGATTACTTATATTAAATGAGGCTTCCATGATTAATTGTTATTAAGACTATAATTTTTATCAAAAAGTAGGTCGCCGGTGAGAGAAAATACAAGTACTTTAAAATTTAAATTTTTAGAAATTTTCCCTTCATTAAAGGTAACGTAAAAAGGACGGAGGCGGTTAAAAGAAAATTTTTCTCCTTTATTAAAATTAGCTTGAAAGTCGCCTTCTAAAAGAGCGTTTTCCGGAAAAATTTTAAGGGAGTTCTGGTTTTTTACGATTACAAATAAATGACCAGAAATTTTTTTGTTTGAATCGGTAATATTGTTTAATGCAAACTGAAGTTGTGTTTTTCCATCAACTTGGGTGGTTGAAATACCTTCAACTGCAATTAAAGGCTTTTTAGATAAATCAGTCTGACCTTTAATTTGTTTAAAAAGGCCCAGAGAGCCTAATCCTTCTGCTGGTTTGGTTAACTTTTCTTCCAATGTTTGAATTTGTTTTAAATATTCTTTTTCATTTGATTGCGCTATTTGATTGCTTTGGATGGTTGTTGTGCCATTTTGACTGGCCAGATTTTTAATTTTTCTTAAATAGATTGTTCCAACAACAATAAAGAAAATCAAAAGAATTAAAGTTATAGGGAAAGCTACAAATACAAATTTTAAAAAATTTTTCTTAATTTCAAAATATTGGGGAGATTTTTCTTCTTGGTAAAGAACAAAGGAGAGTTTTTTTTCATTTTGTTTAACATCCATTTAATTACGTTCTCCTTTTTCTTCTTTGAAAAATCTCATAGAAGGAGTGAAGGCCATCAATTCATTTTCTGGCCCGGTATACTTATTCCATTCTTCAGCAAATATTTTCCAGTCGTAGTTTTCATCCTGTCTAAAATAAACGGTTTTAATTCCGGTGTCATTTATTCTACCAGAAGAATATTCTTGAAGGAAAATCGCAATCAGATAATCTTTAGATCTTAAGATTGAAACATTTCGAAAGTTTATATTAGGTTTGCCTGGATTAGAAAAAACTGCCTTTTTATATTGCCCAAATTTTGAAAAGTTACCCTTGATTTGGCTCTTAAAATGCTGGGGATCATAATAGCTTAAATAAGTATTTAAGTCCTCTTCTCTCCATGCATTTAACCAACCATCAAGTATATTAGTTATAGTGTTTTTATTTTTTTTCATTTGAGATTCAGGAAGAAATGCTAGCTCTTGGACAACGACAACATGAGTTTTGTTTAGTTCAATATATTTTGAGATGTCTTTCAAATCTTCGTTTGCGGCGACTATACAGCCTCTTGAGTCCAAACCTTTTTCAATTCTGGTTTCATCATTTGTTGAGTGCAGCCAAATACCTCCGCCTGTTTTGCTTTGGCCTTCATCAAAGGGGTTAGGATAATTCATTACAAAGGATCCTATTCCATATTTTTCTCCTTCAGCGCCATAGCGCTTAAGAATTTCTTCTTTGGAAAGAAAATCTGTAAATTTGTACACTCCTTCTGGGGTTCGGAAATCTCCTTGAGATAATTTATTTCCTGATTTTTTTCCGGTGGCCATTAAATAGGTCTTAACAAGTTCTGGTTTTCCATCAATATTTCTAAATAAATAAAGTTTGTGAGAAGATTTTTCGGCCACTAAAACATGATGGAGAAAAAAGTTTTCCATCTGAATAAGCGTACTTGGATACATAGGCTCAGGAATACTTGCATATGATGTTATGGAAAAAACTAATAAGAAAATTGTTGATAAAAAAGCTTTCATAATTAAGCAACACCTTAGGTCATATTTTAAATGATTTTAATATAAAAAACTCCCCTTTTTCAATAAAAAGACACCATTTTTCCATAAGTTGAAGAAAATCATTCATTTGTTAGAATTAAAGTTACAAACCGATAGGGAAGCTATTATGAAATTTATTTTTTTTGGGCCATCTAAAGAGATTGAGCTATTGACGCAAGGATTTGATAAAAGCACTTTCTTTGTTTTTGATGATGGTGAAAAGGTAATTGCAAAAGCCAAGGAACAAGATTGCCTAGTTTTTATTAATTTCGATTTTAATGCTGAGCAAGCAAAAAAAATAAACGATACTCTTACACCTGAAAAGGAAATTAAAAGGATTGTTTATTCTAGGACTAGAGACCTTAAAAAAGAAAAAATTCTGGCTGATGAATTTATTATAGGCCCTTTAAATAAGGCTTCATTTCAAAATGCTTTTAGCGAGGTGATGGGTGGAAAAACCATGACCTCCTTCACTCTTGGCCCAAAGGGTTTAGATTCGGATATAAATAAGGGAATTCAAGATGCCTTTGATGATGCATTCTCAGAGGGGGAACCGGAAAAACCTCAAGCCGCACCAGCGGCTACAGAGGAACAAAATTTAGCGGCTCCCGCTGAAGCTCCCGGACCTGTTACACCTCCAGCGGAAACTCCATCTGGAGGCATAACCGATGAGGAAAGTAATTTAGAATTTTCTGTGGGTGGAATGGATATTCCAACCACGGATGAAAAACCACCAGAAGCGGTTGAAGCCAAGCCTTCTGGGGGATTAGATCTTTCAGAAAGTCCAGCAGAGGCAGCTGAGACTCCGCCTAAGGCAGAAGAATTATCAGGACTATCCTTAGATGATGGAAACGAGCCCGCTCCAGCACCAACAGACGCTGGTGGGATGGGAGATTTGGAGATTCCAAGTCTTGGAGAGGATCTTCCAGGTTTGGAGTTGGGAGGATCGGAAGATGTTGCAGCTGCAGCGCCGCAAGATCAAGGAATAGATTTAGATGCTGCTCCACCGGTTACTCCTCCACCACCTGAGCCAATTAAGGTACAACCCAAACCGCCTGCAGAACTTCCGAATGCGCTTTCCGACCCTTCCATGGAATTTACGGCGATGATTAAAGGTGAAGAAGGAATAAGGCCACATGATACTAAAGAATTTAAATTTAATATTCCCCACTCAAAGGAGGAAGTTAAAAAAGAAGAAGTTTTGATCACGCCTCCAACATCCCCAGGTGGAACCTCTACAGTTGCTGTTCAAAGTATTCCACCTTCTTCTAAGGTTGGGGACGCATCAGTGGTTAGGTTGGAAGCAATTATTCGAGCATTAAGAGAAGAAAGAGAAGCGCTTTTAAAGGAAATACAGGAAAATAAGGATTCTAAAGCCCGTCTTCTAAGTGAGAATTTGAATTTAGAAGCAACATCAGAGGAATTAAGAGTTGAGTTGGCCATTATTAAGAAGAAAAATGAGGAAGAGTTTCATGAAGGGGCTATCGGTAAAAAAGTATTGAAAGAAAAATTGACCTTGGAAGAGGAAAAAAACAGAAGGCTTCAAAAAGATTTGGAAATCTTAGCTCAAAAAGAAAATATCGATACCAGCAAAATTCACCAGAAGGAAAAGGAATTGGAAGGTAAGCTCGAATTATTATCCATTGATAGTCAAAACCAAATCTCAAGCCGGGAGAAAAAAATTGCCGAATTAAAAAGGGAAGTCGATGCCATGACATTTAACATGTCTAATTTGGTTTCGCGAGAAAAGAAACTTCGTCAAGAAAAGTTAGAAGTTGAAGAAAAGCTAAATAAAATCATGAGAACTATGAGAAATTCCATTCAATTCCTTGAGGAGGAACTTGATGGAAATCAAAAACTATTTAAGGAATTAAAAAAATAAACTATGGTTAATATTCAAAAAGATCATTATCTACGATTCATGTCCAGCTCAAAAATTAGTTCTGATCATTTGAAATTCCTTAGAAACTTGGAATTATTCTTAATGAAAAAACTTAATTTCGAGGAAGTTACTTTTTTCAGTTTAGGGATTGAAAAAAACAAACAGTTTCCGCGGAGAATAATAACTGGCCCCAAACATCAAACAAATAAAATTTCTCCACCTAAAAATCTTTTAAAACATTTAAAACGGAAGACTTATTATTTTGAAAAAAATAGGTTTTGGCTTGCCCTAGGAGAGGATAAATCTAGGATTTATCTAGCAGAGGGAAAGCCCTCTCTAAAAGCTGAATTAGATAAAAAAACTCTTCCAATTTTTCTGAAATTTGTTAAAAACCACTTAGAAAGTATTTTAGGTTTCCAAAAAGAACTTTCGTTGCTTGATAAAGATGATGTCACTGGTCTTTATAATCAAAGACGGCTGCATAAAGATCTAATTGTTGAGAAAAAAAAGTATGAAACAACCAAAACACCCTTTTCGGTTCTATTTATAGATATCGACCATTTTAAAAGCGTGAATGATGGAAGTGGACATTTGGTAGGCTCTCAGCTTCTTTCTGATTTGGCCGATAGATTAAAGGATGTATTAAGGAATTCAGATAACTTCTACCGCTATGGAGGCGATGAATTTGTAATTATTCTCCCTGGAGCTTCTACTCAGGATGGTTTAAAAATCGGAAAGAGAATTCTTAAAAAGATTAAGGAAAAACCTTTTAGAATAAATGATCTAAAAGACTCTTTTTTTTTAAGCGTTTCAATTGGATTGGCCACATGCCCAACCCACATAAAAGATATTAAAGGACTTTTGGAATTGGCGGATAATATGCTCTATCGGGCAAAGGAGCTCGGCAGAGGCAGAGTCTGTTCTGTCTCAGAAATTTTCAAAAAAAAGAAATAGTTTAGGTTGTTTTTATTGCCTTAACTTTTTTTTTGGCCTTGGGCTTTTTGGGAGTTGCAGAAGATTGAATTCTTGTTTCAAGACGCGATAATTCTCTTTTTTTCTGGTCAAGAAATCTTTCCGCTCTTTTAATTTCCTGAGTTAAAACTTTAGCAACCATTCTCTCTATTTGAGTTCGTTGCTTTTGAATTTTGGCCTTAATGTCCTTACCGTCTTTACCTACTGCTGAAGCAATTTCTTTTTGAGCCTTTGATAAAAGGGCTTTTACCTCATCAATATTTTTGCTTTTGATTAAATTCATAAATTCTGTTTTTAAACTGTTCACTGTTGAAAGACCCATTTTTTGATTTTTCATTTATTCCCCCAAGTTTTGCATATCGGGATTCTATAACCAAATCCAAAACTTTTCGACTTAATTTTTATAATAGGACAAAATTGATACCTCTTAAATTCCGATTTTTGATAGAGATTGTAAACCCTTGAAACGTCATTTTTTGAAAAATTAAGTTTAAATAGGTCCTCTGGCCCAAGGCGGTAGCTCAGTAATCCTTCTAAAATAGCATCAAGTATTTCATAAGGAGGCAGAGAATCAGAGTCAACCTGCCCAGGACGGAGCTCAGCTGAGGGTGCTCTGGAAATAATTTCAGGTGGAATTAAATTTTTAAACTCTCGATTGATAAATTCGGCCAGGGCATAAACTTCAGTTTTATAGAGGTCCCCTAAAACACTTAAGGCCCCAACCGAATCGCCGTATAGTGTTGAATAACCCACTGCAATTTCACTTTTATTTGAAGTGTTGAGCACCATGGAACTAGTTTGATTTGATCTTGCGTAAATAATGCTGCCCCGAAGCCTACTTTGAATATTTTCATCGGAAATACCGCTAAGTTCTTCGTTTAAATACTCCTTAAAGGCATTTTGGATTTGTTTATGAACAAATTTGATGGGGAATATTTTAAGTGGAACATTCAAATTTTTGCAAAGCTTCTCACAAAGCTCAAAGCTAAGCGAGGATGTAGGCATTCCAGGCATAAAAATAGCTTCAAGTTTTTGCCCCTTTTTAAGCCCGAGTTTTAAAATGGTAAGAACTAGGGAAGAGTCTAATCCCCCTGATAAGGCTACCGAAAAATTTTTAAATCCATTTTTTAGGGCGTAATCAGAAATTCCAAAATTTAAGGCCGCAAGTATTTGTTCGCAATCTTTTTGGGATAAAGTGGTAAGAACGGTACTTTTTCCTTTGGAAGTTAGGGTTGGGGAAAAAAGGGACTCCCAGGTATTTAGGCCTTTATAGTTTGTTTTTGAAGGTTTTCTCAAAGCTCCGAGGGCCTTAGGTAATTCAAGCTCTTTTTGATCTTCTTGGAAGGACTTTCCTTGCCAAAGGGTCTTGTCTCCATTTATTAAAAAACTCGAACCATCAAATAGGATCTCATCTTCTGCGCCAACACGGTTTACATAGACAAAGGGAGCGCCTAATAGATTGGAGATTTCCCTGGCCCTTTCCTTCCTTTGTTCATCCTTACCCAGATTAAAAGGGCTAGCAGATAAATTGATAACCAAATCTAATTTTTTCTTGGCCTTTTTTAAAATATCTTGGGCCGGGTCCACAGGATGAGAGTTTGAAGGCCACATGTCCTCACAGATCATAAGCGCAATATTTTTATTCAAATAGTTGAAAAAAGTGCACTCAGATCCTGGCGTGAAGTATTTTTTTTCATCAAAAATGTCGTAATAGGGGAGAAGTCTTTTTGTATAGACCCACTTTAATTCTTTTGAAGGTGAGAGTGAATAAATAACATTTTCAATTTTTAAAGGCAGCCCAGACTCGTCAAATTCATATCTTAGCCCACCAATCAAAAGGGAGATGTTCTTGGATTTTAGTTTTTTAGAGAATTCATTAATTTCTTTTAAACAGGAAAGATATTCTTGAATAAAAGTTCTTTGAAGACATAAATCTTGAAGAGGGTAGCCGCATAAATAGAGCTCGGGAAAAAGATAAAGGCCTTCTTTGGAAGACTTTAAAACCTCAAAAAGCCTTTCCTTTATTGCCTTAAAATCACCAATGGTCTGGTGGGTTTGATGGATAATAAGTTTCATCTATACTTCGCATTGATTTATTGTTAATTAGGCTTAACTTTACTCAAGTTTTTAGGAAAGTTCCAATGAAAGAATCAAAAGTTTTAATAGTAGGTGCGGGACTTGCAGGATCGGAAGCTGCCCATTTTTTGGCCCAAAGGGGAATTAAGGTGGTTTTGGTGGAATCTAAGGCCAAAAACCCTAATCCAGCTCAAAAAGTGAAAACCGCAGCGGAGCTTGTATGTACGAACTCCCTTAAATCTTTAAATCCTACTTCTGGTCACGGACTTTTAAAGTTTGAGATGGAAAAACTTGGATCCCTCATTTTGGCCGCAGGTAAGAAAACCGCAGTTCCAGCGGGAGACGCTCTGGCAGTGGATAGGGTTTTATTTTCCGAATTGATTCATAAGACATTAGTTGAAAACCCCAATATTACCTATATTGAGGAGGAAGTGATTGATCCTTTAGAAACGGGAAAGAAATACAATTGTGATTATCTTGTCCTGGCCAGTGGTCCCTTAACAACTGAACCTCTTGCGGCCTGGATAAAGGAAAAAATCGCAAATGATGACTTCTATTTTTATGACGCGATAGCTCCTGTAGTAGATGCTGAAAGTCTAGATTTTTCCAAACTTTATTACAAAGACCGTTACAAACCAGTTGGGGCGGAAGAAGGGGAAGAGGCCGATTATCTTAACTGTCCATTAAGCAAAGAGGAATATGAAAACTTTGTTTTTGAACTAACTCAAGCAGAAAAAGTTCCACCTAAAAACTTTGAAGAATTAAAATATTTTGAGGCCTGTCTTCCCATCGATACAATGGCGGAAAGAGGAAAGGAAACACTTCGTTTTGGTTGTATGAAACCGGTTGGGCTTGAAACTCCCGAAGGTAGAATCCCCTATGCGTGTGTGCAACTTAGAAAGGAAAACTTACTAGGGTCAGCATTTAATCTAGTGGGTTTTCAAACCAGACTTAACTATAAAGAGCAAGTGCGAATTTTTCAAACTCTTCCAGGCTTTAAGGATGCCAAGTTTATACATCTAGGTTCAGTTCACCGAAATTCCTTCCTTCATTCCGGAAGAGTTTTAAATTTTGATTTATCAAGCAAAGAAATTCCATGTCTCTACTTTGCGGGGCAAATCACCGGGGTAGAAGGATATACCGAGTCAGCTTCAATGGGACTCTATGTGGCCTTGCAAATATATAGAAAAATAAAAAATCTAGAACCAATTAAATTTCCCAACGAAACAGCTGTAGGGGCATTGATTAATTATTTAATGACCCAAACTCGTCCTTCACCATCTAGTATAAATTTTGGTCTACTTCCTCCCGTAGTTTTATCTAAAAAGGAAGGAAGAGGGCGTGATGGCAAAAAATTTAAAAAGAATCTAATGGCCATAAGGGCACAAGAGAAATTTGAGGATTTATTAAAACAAATGCGTTACGATTTAAAAGATGAGGGCTTTTAATTTTATATTGCCGACCTTTTTTTTGGTTTTAGTCCTTGCCGAAAGTTTTTTTCCTTTAAGAACATTTACCTTGCCTCGTTTGCAGCGAATCCTTAGAAATCTTTCTCTTGCCTTGATTGGATTTATTGTAATTAAGCTAATTTTTCTTCCATTTCTCCTTTCCTTTTCCAATTTTATTCAGGAAAAAAAATGGGGATTATTAAATCAATTTGAATTAATCTCTTGGTCCAAAATTATTCTATCAGTAATTCTTATGGACATGACCTTATATTTTTGGCATTGGGCTAACCATAAGATTCCCTTCCTTTGGCGCTTTCACCTGGTTCATCATACTGATTTGGAAATGGACGCTTCTACCGCCTCAAGATTTCATTTTGGGGAACTGGTAATTTCTGTATTTTTTAGGGGCTTTCAGGTTTTGGTTTTCGGAATAGATCCCACTTCACTTATAATCTTTGAAACCGCTGTGACTTTCTTTGCACTTTTTCACCATGCCAATATACGACTGCCGATCTCTTTTGAGAGGATTTTAAATAAAGTTTTGGTTACTCCTAGAATGCATGCCATTCATCATTCTTTGGTACTAGAGGAGACTGATTCTAATTTTTCAGCTATTTTTTCTTTTTGGGATAGACCGATAAAAACCCTGAGACTTAATATTCCCCAAAATCAAATAAAAATTGGCGTGCCAAATTACCAAGATTCGGGGCAAGTTACTTTTATCAATTTGCTGGGTATGCCGTTTAAGAAATTAAGAAAATGGGCCTTAAAAAATGGCGAGGTTCCAGTTCGGGAAGCTTCCCCTCTACCCATAGACCATCTTCAAGATTGATTTTTGCAATGCAAAAATTACTCCTTTAATTATGGCCAAAAACCCCTGATCTAGGTATTAATGGCTTACTTATTTATGGAATTTGAAGGAAAAATTATTTTAGTTGCCGGTGCAGCAGGATTTGTTCCTCATACGCTGGCAAAATTTTACTTGGAAAAGGGCGCTAAAGTTATAGGGCTCGATAATTTTATTACTGGATCTCCACAAAATATCGATCTTCTTTCCAAATATCCAAATTTTGAATTTCACCATTGTAATATCTATGAGCATTTTCCTACCTTTAGAAAATTAGATTTTATTTTCTCCATGGCCTCTCCGGCTTCACCTATAGATTTTAATGTCATTCCACTTGAAATTATGAGGGTGAACTCTGAGGGAACACTTAAGCTCTTAGAATTGGCCAGGGAAACAGGGGCTAGATTTTTAGAATGCTCGACCTCGGAAGTTTATGGGGATCCAGAAATCCATCCCCAAGTTGAAACCTATGTCGGCCATGTAAATCCCATTGGACCTCGATCTTGTTATGATGAGTCCAAAAGATTTGCTGAAGCCTTAACCATGACCTATCACCGGAAGTTTAAGGTAGACACTCGAATCGTTAGAATTTTTAATACCTATGGGCCTGGAATGAGGGTCAATGATGGAAGAGTAATACCTAATTTTATCAACCAGGCCTTAAGAAATGAAGATGTAACCGTTTATGGTGATGGAACTCAAACCAGGTCTTTTTGTTATGTCGATGACTTGGTCAGGGCCATGGATGCAGTTATGTTTTGCAATGACCACACACCCTTTAATATTGGGAATCCGGATGAGTATTCGATTGAAGAATGCGCCAAAGAGGTCATTAAGGTTTTAGGCTCAAGTTCAAAAATTATTTATAAACCGCTTCCTCAGGATGATCCAAAACAGAGACGCCCTGATATAAGCAAACTAGAAAGCGTTTCTTCTTTTAAACCCTTGGTGAGTTTCCATGAAGGAATTAAGAAGACGGCAGCTTATTTTAAAAATAAATGAAAATAGCACTTACCATAGATGCGCTTATTGAGCGGGATCACTCCATCGAAATATTTGAACATCTTTGTTCTCTCTTTGAAGATTCCCAAATTTATACGTTTGTCCATTTAAAAGGTAAAATCCTCGGCCCTATTGAACAGAGAAAGATCACCTCAACCTACCTTTCGAGAAAAGTTAAAAATAAAGAAGATTTTAAACGTCTTTCATTTCTTGCACCATTTGCGGGACTTAACATTCCTTGCAACTTTGATTTGGTGATTAATTTATCGAGAGGTCTTTCCCATGGCATTCCTCGTTGCGAAGGCACACGTCAGGTAACCTATCTCTATGATATGGCCTCTTTGGATAAAACGACCTTTTTGGGTAAAATTTTTTATTCTTTTTTAAAAAGATGGTCCCTGGAAAAATTAAATAATTGTGATGAACTTATTCTTTCCTCATCATATTTAGAAAAGTCTTTAGGGATTTCAAATGCATCGGTCATTTATCCCTTTATCAAAGTGGAAGATTTTTCTTTAATCACTTCTAGTGCTTTTAAACATGATTTCTTTGCCATAAGTACAGAAGGTCTATCACTTAAAAAGGCCAAAGAAATTTCAACCTTCCTTAAAGAAAAACAAATCCGTTTTTGTTTCGTTGGGCATGACGATCATTTAAAAAATGATTTTGATGCATCCATTTTGATGGGTGAAAAGTGTAATGGAGAATTGGCGCCGCTTTTGGCCTCGGCCAAAGGTCTAATATATTTAGGAGAAGGACTATTCCCTAAAATTGCCATTTCTTCTCTTTTAGTAGGCAGGCCGGTCTTTTGCTTGGAAAATGAAATAAACAAAGAATTTTTAAGCAAGGCCATATTTTTCCATGATTTTTCAGAACTTTTAAAAGAATATAAATTTGATTCTCAGTCACTTAGGGCCTCTGTGATGAAGTTTCATCAGGCAGGCTTTAAAGGACAAATTCTTAAGATAATTGAAAAGGCAAATCATGTTAAAAATCCCAGTCCTCCTTCTTGCTGTTAGTTTAAACCTCTTTGCCAAGGAATCTACTTTGGCCTTAGTGAAAAAAAGAAAAGCTATACGTTGTGGGGTATCAGAGGGATTGGCCGGTTTTTCCAATCCCGACTCCTCGGGAAATTGGAAGGGAATAGATGTGGATCTTTGCAGGGCCCTCTCGGCCGCCATTTTTAAGAATCCGGATAAGGTTCAATATATCTCTCTATCTGCTCAACAGAGGTTTGTGGCCCTCCAATCCGGAGAAATAGATATTTTATCCCGAAATACTACTCAAACCCTTACGCGAGATTCGGCCCAAGGATTAAATTTTTCTCCTGTCCTTTATTATGATGGGCAGGGTTTTATGGTAAGAAAAAAAGATCAGGTTAAATCACTCAAAGATTTAAATGGGGCCACTATTTGTACGCAGCAAGGGACGACTACTGAAATGAACCTAGCTGACTATTTTAGAATGAATAAAATGAAATTTAAGCCAGTGGTTTTTGAGTCAGACAATGAAACCGTCATGGCCTTTATGAAAGGAAGATGTGATGCCCTTACTTCCGATCTATCTGGTTTGGCCGCGGAAAAATCCAAGGTAAAGAGGCCAGGAGATTATGAAGTTTTGGGTGAAGTTATTTCTAAAGAACCACTTGCCGCTGCCATTAGACACGGGGATGATCAATGGTACGATATTGTAAAATACACAGTTTTTGCTTTAACTACCGCAGAGGAATTTGGCATCAATTCTCAAAATATCGATGGTTTTAAAAAATCTTTAAACCCAAATATTCAAAGATTTTTAGGAATCACTCCTGGAAATGGAAAGGCTTTGGGATTAGATGAAGACTGGGCCGAAAGTATTATTAAAATGGTAGGAAATTATGAGGAAATCTTTGAAAGAAATGTTGGAATGGGAAGTCCCCTAAAGCTTTCAAGAGGACTTAATGGTCTTTGGAATAAGGGAGGCCTTCATTATGCTCCACCATTTAATTAATTTCAGAAACAAAAAATTTCGTGCTATTTTACTTCAGATAGTAATTTTTCTAGCTATTTTTTCTATCTTTTTTTTCCTCTATAAAAATCTTCAGGTTAATTTAATTAAGAAGAATATTGCCACGGGATTTTCTTTTCTTAAAGGGGAGGCAGGTTTTGAAATTTCTGAAAGTTTGCTTGGTTACAATTCTTCAGATAGCTATGGTAGGGCCCTTTGGGTGGGGCTTTTAAATACTTTAAAAATTTCACTTTTAGGGAATTTAATTGCGATAATTATTGGAACTTTTGTTGGGATATTTGCCCTGGCCAAAAACAAAATGCTAAAGTCTTTAGCAAAATCATATATTGAAATCATCCGAAATATTCCATTAATACTTCAACTTTTTTTTTGGTATGCCCTTTTTACCGATATATTTCCTGGCGTGAGGCAGTCTCTTAATCCTATTCAGGGAGTTTTCTTTTCCAACCGCGGATTGTTTTTTCCATCGTTGGAATTTGATTCATCAATTAACTATGTTGTTGCCAGCTTTTTCCTTTGCGTCCCATTGTTCTTCGTTCTGAGATACTATGGCCAAAAGATTAAGGATAAGACTGGAGAAGAGTTTCCATACCTTAAAATTGCACTAGGGTTCTTTATTATCCTTCCTACAATTATTTTTTTGTTAGTAGGTGTCAAATTTAAAATCCACCTACCTGTTTTAACGGGATTTAATTTTGAGGGAGGATCTTCTTTTTCCCCGGAGTTTTGCAGTCTTCTTTTAGGACTTTCACTTTATACCTCAGCGTTTATGGCCGAGATTGTAAGATCAGGAATTTTATCGGTATCAAAAGGTCAAGAAGAAGCGGCTCTTTCCTTAGGTCTTTCTAAAACCCAATCAATGTTTATGGTAATCTTACCCCAGGCCATGCGTACTATTATTCCACCTCTCACCAATCAATTTTTAAATTTAACTAAAAATAGTTCCTTGGCAGTGGCCATAGCTTACCCAGATTTTGTATCCATCGCCAACACAACTATGAATCAAACCGGTCAAGCGGTAGAACTTATTATATTGATTATCGTGGTTTATTTGAGTTTTTCTCTAATCACTTCGGTTTTTATGAACTGGTTTAATAAAAAAATGGCCTTGGTGGAAAGATGAAGAAAAATTGGGATAAATTGCTAACGATATCTTTGATGGCATTAATTATCTGGCCGGCCTGGAAATTTTTCCGTTGGATAGCGCTTGATAGTGTTGTCCTTGGCACCGCAGAGACCTGTCGGGAAAGCTCTGGGGCATGTATCGCTTTTATACTAGAAAAGTTTAAATTTATTCTTTTTGGATTCTATCCTTCAGAGGAAATTTATCGGGAAGTTATCGCTTTAATTATTTTTTTCTTAATGCTTTGGCATTCCAAAAACATTGCCAATTGGAATAGAAGGCTAATTTTTAAATGGTTTAATTCTTCCATTATCATTTTTCTTTTAATTCGCGGAGGGTATCTAGGACTTCCTTTGGTGGAATCCTCAAAATGGGGTGGCCTTCCCCTTACTTTAATGCTGGCCACGGTTGGAATTGCTTTTTCCTATCCTCTAGGAATTATTTTGGCATTGGGAAGAAGATCTAAGCTTCCAATTATTAGAGTTTTGTCCACTTCCTATATTGAACTAGTCAGAGGAGTGCCTCTTATTAGTATTTTATTTATGAGTTCGGTAATGATCCCCCTTTTTCTACCAGAGGGAATAAGTCTTACTAAGTTATTTAGAGCTCAGTTGGCCATAATATTATTTGAGGCTGCCTATCTTGCTGAAGTCGTGAGGGGTGGACTTCAATCAATTCCAAAAACCCAGGAAGAAGCGGCGGATTCATTAGGGCTAACTTATTTTCAAAAAATGAGATTAGTAATTCTTCCTCAAGGGCTTCGGGCAGTGGTTCCTCCTACAATAAACTCCTTTATTTCCCTATTTAAAGATACTTCATTAGTGATCATTATTGCGCTTTTTGATTTGATGAGCACTACTAAGGCCTCTCTCTCAGACTCAGAATGGCTAGGCTTCTCCATGGAAGCCTACCTATTTGTGGCCTGTATTTATTTTATATTTTGTTTTGTAATGTCTCGATTTGGAAAAATTTTTGAAAGGGAATTTTCAAAAGGAAAAAGGTGATTTTATGAAAATAATTTCCATGAAAAATGTTTTTAAATATTATGGGGATTTTTGCGCCTTAAAAAATATAAATTTAGAGGTTGAACTTGGGGAAAAAGTAGTAATTTGTGGACCATCAGGCTCAGGAAAATCGACTTTGGTAAGAACCATCAATCAACTTGAAGAGCATGAGAAGGGTGAGGTTATTGTTGATGGGCTCAAATTAGGCGAGGACGTAATCAATCTGGAAAAAGTACGAACCGAGGTTGGCATGGTTTTTCAAAGCTTTAACCTCTTTCCCCACCTAAACATATTAGATAATTTAACCCTGGCTCCAATTTGGGTGAGGAAAATGAAAAAATCCGATGCCCAGGATTTGGCCATGTCCATTCTTGAAAGGGTCAAAATCAAGGACCAGGCCTTGAAATTTCCTGGTCAACTATCAGGTGGGCAACAGCAAAGGGTGGCAATAGCCAGGTCTTTATGTATGAGACCCAAGATTCTTCTTTTTGATGAACCCACCTCAGCCCTGGACCCAGAAATGGTTAATGAGGTTCTAGAAGTAATGGTGGATTTGGCCAAGGAAGGCATAACCATGGTGGTTGTTACCCATGAAATGGGCTTCGCCAAGGCCGTGGCCGATAGAATAATTTTTATGGATGCGGGAGAAATTATTGAAGAAAATACTCCTTTGGAGTTCTTTTCAAATCCCAAAAATGAACGAACCAAATCATTTTTAAATCAGATTCTTCATTAAAAACTGATCGTATCAAATATTTTGCTATTGAAAACTTTTTTTAACCCCGTAAACTTGAAGTTAATGGCAGTCTCTATTGATAATATTGAAAAACGAAAACTTTCCCTGGATAAACCGGTAGCACAGGAAACTGGTTCCCAAAAGGTTAGAACTCTAAGGCCCTGGGAGAGTTATGAGTCTGAACCTGACCTTTTGGAATTAATAAAAAGTAAAAAATCTAAAGAGAGAATTTCCCAAAAAAAATTCGAAAGGAAAGCCTCTCCAAAAGAAGAACGGGCCAAAAATCTTGATATCCATGAAAAATTAAAAGAGATTTCCAAAAAGTATTTTGGAGATATCACTTAACCTCTTCTGATTTTACAACTGCAGGTTTAGGATTGGTGGGTTTATCGGCCCCCGTCACCTCTCCTTTATCAATTTTTGGGGAGACAAGATCAATCTTGTCACCACCGGTAAATTCACCGGAAAATGACTGTCGTGCCAGAACCAGTAATAACATGAAAAAACTTTTCATGGTGCCTCCAAAGCTAAAGTGTCCATGCAGTGGACTGTGAAATAAGGAATTTCTCCTTCATAGTAGGGTGAGTTCATAACGGCATATATTTTTTTTATGGCCTCTTTTTGAATTTCTTTAACCTTTTTTATTCCTTCCTCATTTATAGATTCAGATAGTGTATAGAAAAGGTTATGGCCTCTATCTAATTCATCTGGTTTATAAAATTCCAGAAGGTTTGGCAGATGCTTTAAGGCCACATTTAGGTCTAGGCTGAAGTTTTTTTCCTTGGAGTGAATGATTTCTCCATCGCTATAAACCAGTCCTTTTTCAAACATCTCCGCTAGTGATTTTAGGCCTACATTCCCGAGAGTTTGGGTTAAATAGGTCTTAGAGACACCACACTTGTTAGAGGCCAATTTGTAGATAAAATATTTAGACCAATCGGTTAATTCCTGGTTTAAATCGGTGGAATAGGCGTGGGGAAGGTTTTCTTCCACAAAATGCCCAAATGATCCTCTTAAGACTTCGCCTATTGGCCCATCAAAGGACTTTAAAAGGGTTGATAACCGCCTTTCTTTGGTTACGGCGGAAACCACATTTAAAACAGTCGAAGGGGCCGGGTCTCCCTTTAAAGAGTCGGAGAGGATTCTTCTAAGGGTGGTGGCCCCCACTCCAGATTTTTTGGCCAAGGCATTGATGGAGACATTGGGAAACTTTCTAAAGTAGTTTTCTAAAAGATCCTTAAGTTGTTCAAGCAGGGTCATGTGATCCTCCTTCTTCCTTTATAAGGGGGGCCTAAAGGTATTTAAAGCGACCTTGGTGACTTTCATCTGAAAAAGGCCCAAATGTTATATATTTTCAAAAAATGTCAGGTGGATTAGTCACAAATTGGCCCTAGTTTTGGGAATTTATTACATGAAGCCTAAAAAATATTGAGAGGTAGCAATATTTTGGGCTAAAAGTTCAAGAAATTTTAAACTTTATAAGGAAAATACTATGCAATTTAGAAGATTTTTGACCCTAATTTTAACCACCTTCTTATCACTTTCTGCCTTTTCTTTTTCTGGATGGGATTCAACCAATTCTCCAGAAAATTTTCAAACTAATTTTATTACTAAATTCAGAATGTTACCTGAAAGTGGAGAGCTTAGAAAAAAGCCCTGGACTGCTAGTTATTGGCCAACCTATCAAGGGGGAATAACCCACAGATGGTTAACCGGTGAAGTAAGATATAAAAGACTTGGTTACAGTCCTAAAGGAATTGATTACCTATCCCCGGCCGAAAAATTTGATATTTATATCGGAAGAACTGATTTTCCTTTGACCAACTATGAAAGGAAAAGAACTGGAATTCTTCATAATTACGATATTGCTAAGTGGGAAGGTCTATGTCATGCGTGGGCCCCAGCAGCTTACCTTTATAATGAACCAAAACCTATAACAGTTACCGGAAAAAATGGTGAAAGAATTCAATTTGGCTCTGCCGATTTAAAGGCCCTCCTTATGATTAATTTTGAACTAAACAACGGTTCAGAAAGAACCAAATTTTTGGGTTCAAGATGTAGTTTAGACCAGGCAAATGGTAGTTTTGATTATGAGTCCTCTTGTTCAGACACTAATGCTGGAGCCTTCCACGTTGTTTTAACCAACTATATAGGGATTAAGAACGAATCTTTTGTAATTGATAGAACTAGGGATGCGGAAGTTTGGAATCAACCTGTGGAAGCCTATTCAGTGAATGTATTAAGCGAAAGCAGAAGAGCCTCACGTGGAGCTGCTCCTGGAACTGCTAAAGAGGTAGTAGTTGAAACGGTTGTTAGATGGGTGGCCGAAGTGAATAATGAATGGAATAGATCTGGAACCAACCTCAAAACATCCAGTTATCGATATAGACTAGAACTTGATTCTAGAGGAAGAATTATCGGTGGAGAATGGTTATCTTGGGAAAGACCGGATTTTATTTGGACACAAACCAAACCAAGTTTTTCTGGATTTATGGCCTCTCTTAAAGATTTATATGAATTGTCAGTTCGATAATATTTAAAAAGGATTAATTTTATGAAAAAAATAATCTTTTTATCTCTTCTTGTAACGCTTGCCTCCTGTGGAGGAAAGAAAGAGAAAGCAGATCTTATCGCGTACTTAAATGGTGGAAGCCGTAATTATGGAACCTTCGATTGTTATGGTATCCCCGATAACTGCATTAGAGGCGTAAGTATTACAAAACAATACATTGCAACTGCGGATTCTTTACCAGGACTGCTTACTGCTAAAGCAGACTCCTCCAAAGCTCTAATTTCTCTTTTTGACCAAAACATAAACGATCCCAATACACCTGATACCTACGTTTATTTGGTTGATACTGAATTCTTTGCAGAAACCTACAAGAATGGCTTTAGTGCATTGGATGTTGTGACTTTCCTTAAGTCATCTCAGTTAATAGCCCGAACCATGAGTGGATTAAGCGGAATGGAAGGTTATGATCCAAGTGTTGGTGGATACTGGAAAGATGATAATGGAAATTACTACTTTACGGAAGGTAGGGAATCTTCAAAAGACCTCGAATTCCTCGGTTCCAGAATCGAATCTACAGAAGTCGAATCGATAAAAGAAAATCTGCTTTCTTATGGACTTTCTGTTGAAAGAACAGAAAAACTTGCGAAACTTTTTATCTCTTACCAGAAAATTTCTAACAAGAGAGCGCTAAATGTTCTTGAGAAAGATTTGTTTTCACAAGAGCTCCTTGGAATGACCTTTGATGATGCTGCTAAAGAAATGGTTGAAAATTATGACGGATTAATTGAAACAGCAGCTGAAAAAAATGGCACAGGTCCAGAAGCTATAAAAGAACTGGTTTCCACATTTCTTTTAAAATAATTTATAAATCAAAAATAATTTGGGCCTAGAGAGCGATCTCTAGGCCTTTTTTTATGGGAAAATTATCTGTGGCGTGCAGGAAAAGCGTAAGATCTTCTTGGTCCTCTCCCAGGATTTGGTCCCCGAGGGGCACATTTTTTGGTAACAACTTTCATTTTGAGTTGTCCAACTAAATCGGAGGAGTCCATGGTTACCGTGGCGAAGGTTGAATCAACGGAAAATTGTTTTAGGATCCTGGCCTGAAGGATCAATTTTAAATTTAATCTAAAATTTTTATCATCCTTTTTGGAACAAGGTGAATTTACAGGGAGGCTGACTTTTTGCGTTACTGTCCAGTTTTCATCGATAGCGGATCCTTCCCATATTTTAGCAGCGATTTGTTGGGCCGCTTTTCTTTGAGCTCTCTCCGGGCCATTCCAGCCTAATAGCCTTGCTCTAAAGCGTGCCATTGCTCCTTTTTCCATGCCAGTAAAGCCCCTAAAATCTAGGTCAAATTCTAAATGAGAAACCTGTTCATCAGTTTTTAAATTAGTATTAAGGATAATATTACAAACCTTATGATCTAATTTTTCATTTAATTTTGATTCGGGAGTTGTGTTATCCTGATCATCCGCATCATCATTGTCATTATTGCCAAGTCTATTTGGAACCTCGACTTTAAAATCATCAAATAGAAAAGAAATTGCCTGATTATCAGGGGATGTGGTGACTCCTGCCGTACCTTTTTTACATCCAGTACCTCTTAGATTGATTTCCGAAAAAGAAAAATTATCCTCTGCAAAAAGAGAAAAGCTGCTTATTGTTATCAGAAGAGAAATTAATAATTTCATGATTACCTCCGTTTGTTGTGTGATGTCATATCAGATCTTTATAAGGAAGAAAAAATAAAAACTGCATTTCTGCGTTTAATAATCCATCTGGTGCATCTTCCCAACAAACCATTACCACGTGGAGCGGTTATTTAACAATTAGCTAGTTTGGTCTTTTTTTTAAAAAATAAAAGTTTTATGTTGGTCTAAATTAAAACAAACAAGGAAGTCGGTTTTAATAAACATTTAACCGAAAGGAGATACAAATGAAAAACGTAATCAAAGGACTTGGAATTTTCGCAGCAGTTTTGGCCTTTAACTCATCCGCTATGGCAGATGACATCTATCTAGGAGAAGCAGGATACGGCGGTAATGGCTGTCCAGCAGGATCTGCATCCGTTACTCTTAGCCCAGATGCAAAAGCTCTTTCTATTCTTTTTGACCAGTACGCGGCCGAAGCCGGAAATGGAAGATCTATCGACAGGAAATCATGTAACATCGCAATCCCTGTGCACGTACCATCAGGAATGTCAGTTTCTATTATCGAAGTTGACTACCGAGGTTACGTAAGTGCTCCTCAAGGTGGAAGCGCTAGTTTTAGAACTGAATACTTTTTTGCTGGTTCAAGAGGCCCTACATTTTCAAAGAATTTTAATGGACCATTCGATGATGAATACACTCTAAAATCAAATCTAGGCCTAAACGCTGTTGTTTGGTCTGCCTGTGGTGCTGATGTAAATTTAAGAGTAAATACATCTATGGTGGCAAAGGCCAACAGAAGAATGGATACAACTCTAGCAACAGTTGACTCTGCAGACTTTAAAGCTGGATTAATTTATCACCTACAGTGGAGACGATGTAACTAATTTAATTAGTTTATCTTCTTCTATAGAGGGCCCCTGTTGGGGCCCTTTTTTATTGGGCATTTTTTTCCCTTTTGCTATCTGATTTCCCTACGTTAGCCAATCCACCAAAAAAAAACCAAGGGTTGATATAATAAAGCCATAAACAATTCAGGGAGTTATTTATGGGGAATATCTACAAAAGCTTGAGTGATTTGATGGAAAGAAATAAGCATATCTTTCTTTTCCTTAAGAAAAAACCCGCCGAAGGACTGTATAAGGCCATTTGGGAATCAAGAGATTCTGAAATAAATGAACTCAAAAAAAACATGCAAACTTTAGAAGTTAAACAGGAGAAGTTGCAGGAACAAACTGAAAAAATCAAAACCTTGGAACAGGATGAAGAGACCTCTCTTCAGATCATAGAAGGATTGAAAGAAAAAAATTATTCATATAGGGATCAAATTGCAACTTTTCATCAAAAAAATCAGGAGCAAGAAGAGAATCTTAGGATGAAAGAGACCTACCTCTCCAAAGCAAAGATCGATCTTGCTGAAGCGTTAACTAAAATAAGAGAGATGACTACCGATCTAAAAAAGGGCCAAGAAGAGCAAATAAACCTAGTAAGGCTTATGAGGGAAAAAGAAAAAAACTTTCTGGAAATGGCGCGTGATTATGAGGAAAAAATAAATAATGGAGTCCGGGATCGTGACAGAATAACTAAGGCCCTAACCAAAGAGATTAAAGAGATTAGCTCTCTTTATAAAATAGAAATGCTAAAGGTTCAGGATCTTAAAGAGCAAGTAAATAAGCTCAAAGTGGAGTTAAGCAGTGAGCGCACTTCTACAAATCATTTAAAAGAAGAAATAAATAAGATTAAGGAAAATGCCAGAAGATATCAGGCCTTAAATCATCGGATGGAGGCGGAGTTAAATCGTATAGACAGTGATTTGAATTCACTTGGCTAAAAAATCATAGTACACTTCCTCCATGGCAAATCCCGATAAAAAAGTTAAGGAAAATATTCCAGGGAAGTTTTTCGTCGACACAACTTGTATTAATTGTGATGCGTGTAGAAAATTTGCACCTTCCATTTTTGATGATCAAGGTGAATTCTCCTACGTAAAGTTACAGCCCAGTACTTTCCAAGAGGAATTAGAGTCCAAAATGGCCCTTTTGGCCTGCCCTGTAGGTTCCATTGGTATGATAGGGGACAAGGACCTTAAAGACGCCAGAAAATCCTTTCCAGTCCACTTAGATGGCCCTGTTTATTTAAATGGTTTTAATGATGAAAAAACTTTTGGGGCCGATAGCTATTTTATAAAATCCAACGAGGGAAATTGGCTTATTGATTCACCTCGATACGTTAATGATTTGGTTAAGGCATTTGAATCAATGGGCGGAATTGCCTATATTTTTATTTCCCACAAGGACGATATTGGAAATTCCGCTCAATACGCCAAACATTTCAAGGCCAGGAGAATAATTAATAAGTACGATATAAAAACCTCTATTGCCGATGCCGAAATTATTCTAGATGGCCAAGAAGATTTAATTTTAGATAAAGCACAGATAATCCATACTCCAGGTCACACTAAAGGATCCCAAGTACTGCTTTGGGATTCTAAGTATCTTTTTACCGGAGATCATTATGCGTATAGAAGAAAAATCAATGCCTTTGGGTCTTTTGATAAAGCTTGTTGGTATTCTTGGAAAGAGCAAATCTCATCAGTTGAAAAAATGAAGAAATTTCGCGATTTGGAATTTATATATCCCGGGCATGGAAGAAGAGGCCAAATTCCTAAAGGAGAATTCCCATCCATTGTAGAAAAAAGTCTACAATGGATGAGATCCGTTTAAATTTATTCTAGAGTAACACCTACTAGTCTTCTACAATTTCCGCCTTCACAACCAGCTGGGTTAGTTTTTGGGTCTTCATCAATATAAATCAAAAGATTTTTATTTAATTCTTTTGCTTTCAAAAGCACTTGAAGCATTGATTCCGTCCCCTTTTGATCTAAATTTGCGGAAGCAAAGGGAAGATCCTTAACAAATGCGGGATTTTCAGAGGTAGGTATACACTTTGTTACAATACGATTTATGGTCACTGAAATTTTATCAAGTTTACCTGCGAAGCAAGTATAAGATAAATTTCCCGCTAGAGATTGGAAAGATAGAATGTTGAGACAAAAAACCATTAAAATGAACTTTTTCATAAGAGAACTCCTTTTATTGTACGAAATCACTAGCATGCTTGAGAAAAGGGGGTCAAATTAAACCATCCAAGGAGTCAAATTTACAATTTTAGCCATTTAAGAGGTCTTTATAGGAGTGTCCAGTCATGCGAGTAAGCCCTCTTATAAGGAAGATAAGGGAAAGAATTAAAACGATCATCGAAGGGACCATAATAACGGGGTAGGAGAGTGCCACCATTTTCCCCAACTCTTGGTTAAATTCAGGTGTTCCGGCCGGACTTTTTAAAATAACCATGGCCAAAAAAAAATTTAGAACTGCCGAAACTAAAAAGGAAAGCACAAAAAGATAGGTGGTTTTGATAATTAAGCTTTCAAATTCTTCTTCCTGATTATTTTCTCTAATTTTAGATTGTATCAGATCTACCTTGATAACTTGTGGGTTTAAAATAATAGATCTTACAAGGTTGTATTTTGATTTGGCGGTAAAAAAAACTACCAGTCCTATAATTACTGGGACAGATGCCTCTTTAACTGCAAACCAAAATCCATCCAGTTGAAAGAGAGCGAAGCCTCCCGTAAGTAAAATTGAGGCGAAGCCTAAGATTGAGACAAAATTCCACTTCTTAAGCACAACCAAGTCCCAAAGTCCGTAAACCAACGGAAAGGAAACGGATATAAGAAGTCCCTTAACCGCCCCTAAATGGGCATCATCGCTATACTTCGATAGAATAACTGATGGGATAACAATGTTAAAAATAATATTAAAAAGTGCGCTTTTTGGTGTTTCTTTTTGGCTCATAGCAGTTAAAAATCCCACACTTTTTAGTAAATTTCCACAAGAAACTTAAGTTACAATGTTTTATGGCAGCTTTATTTAAATTTATAGTCGGTTTTTTGGTTTTTTGTCTTATTTGCATTATCTGTTTTTGGGTTTATTTTTTCCTAGATAAGAAACTAGCGAAAAAGCCTTATGGGGATTTTTTGGTTTATTTAGTGACCTTTGTATTGGCATTTGGCCTGGCAGTTATTACCGCACCTTTAATGGGTTATGGTGAAAATCCTTTGGAAATCCTTTTTAAATAAGATTTAATAAGATTATGCTTTTAAAACGCCTGCTGCCTGAAAAAAAATTTCCGCCCTATGCCTTTGTCCCAGGATCACATCCTCACCCAGAAAAAGCGGGAGGACATATGGAAGGGGAAAAGGTGCTGATATCCAAACCTCTTGATCCACAAGATATTTATGCTTCTAAAGAATTTCTTTTCGCTCTGGATCTTTATAACTTTGGTTATTACTGGGAGTCACATGTTTATTTAGAGGCCCTTTGGAATTGCTCCCAAAGAAAAGGACCGGTTGCAGATTTTTTAAAAGCACTAATTAAACTTTGTGCGGCAGGAGTTAAGGCGAAGACCAAAGAAGAAAGCGGCGTGAAAGGGCACGCCCAAAGGGCCAAGGATCTTCTTTTAGAGCTAGGCCAAAATGTTCACGATAATCATTTTGAAGGGTTTTCTCTACTTAATTTAATTTCTCATGCCGAAGATATTTTAGAAAATTCAAGTCAGTATCTTAAAAGTTCTAGGCCTGAGGGGCCGGTTTTTCCCTTTCCGATTTATCCTCACTAAGAAATTCTGGAAGTCCGGTTTGGCGTTTTGATCTTTGATTATTATTGATGGCCATAGAGAGGGCCCTTCTATTCCCAAT
>JACCDG010430789.1_pt1 | contig 28791 bp, 53 predicted proteins | sample 7442471 | NCBI WGS metagenome assembly JACCDG01 (sample SAMN15323444, study PRJNA562643) | freshwater metagenome | isolation source: river surface water | place: USA:Blue River Watershed | collected 2017-08-17 | reverse complement strand
GAGAAGAGTATAGATTTAAAGAGGGCATAGATTATATTACAGATGAAAATAAAGAGGAAAGATGGATAAAAAGAATGAAATAAGATTAGATTGGGAATGTATGCTATGCAAAAAGAAATATTTAAATTATTTTTCTTTTATTAAACATAGAGAAAAAGGTAAATGTAAAAGAATAGAGAGTAAGGAATAATAAGAAAGATGGCAAATATATGTTATATATGTAAAAAAGATAAAGTAGATTATGAAGTTTTTATAAACTGTGGTAAATATAATAACAGCATATTTTACTGTGAAAAACATAAACCCTTAAATGTTAAGATGGAGAAAATAGAAAAATGAGTATAATAGAACTTGAAGGAGAAAAGATAAGATTAAGTAATGACTGTCTTAATATTCTTAAATTTATTGATGAATATAAAACATTTAAGCCAGTTGATATTCATTTATCTTTAGGGATGAGTTATAAAGCAATACATAAAAGTATTGATTATTTAAAATTAAAAGGATTAATAAAAGAAAAATGACTTTAGGAATAAATATTAAAAAAGTAAGTAATTTTCAATATAATATTATGGATACTCAAACCTTAAGTGATGGCTTTGTATGTAAGGAAATTAAAATAGGGGAAATCTTATTTGAAAAAGTATTAAAGAAATGGTTTTATGTTCAAAAAGATGTAATATTTATAAGTTATAATCAATGGGTTATAATCAATAAAAAGTTTGAAGAACTAAATAAAACAATACCTAAATATCAAAGGAATAAAGACAAAGAGGAATAAAATGACACTAAAAGATAAAATAATAAAAACAGGAATAATAAAACTTGATGGTAATGAAGTAAAAAGATTTTCTGAACAAGATGTAAAAGAAGCAGTTTTAGAATTTCAAGAAATTATAAAATATGATAGTCAATTATTAATATTATATAAAACTATATTTGGAGACTTTAAGGAATAAAATGACACTTGAATTAAATAAAATATATAATATGGATTGTTTAGAGGGTTTAAAACTTATTCCAGATAATAGCGTAGATTGTATTATTACCGATCCCCCATATAATATAAATCTACAACCACAAAGAAAAAAAACTAAAAGTATAGATAATGACAATTTAAGTGAAAAAGAGTTTGAAATTATATTAAATAAGTGGTTTAAAGAAATTAATAGAGTATTAAAAGATAATTCTTTTTTAATAATATTTGTTGGTTGGTCTACAATACCTTTATTTAGAAGTGTATTAGATAAACATTTTACATTAAAATCAATGCCAATATGGGTAAAAAATAATTTTGGGATCGGTTATTATACAAGACCACAATATGAACCGATGTTTTTATATTTAAAAGGTAATCCTAAACCTTTAAAACACCCTATAAGTGATGTTATGGTATATAATAGACTATTAAATCCTATCCACTCTTGTGAAAAACCTTTAGAATTAATGAGACATTTAGTAAAAAATTTTTCTAAAGAAAATGATATTATCTTAGATTGTTTTGCAGGATCAGGATCTACCTTAATAGCATCTAAAGAATTAGATAGAAATTATATTGGTTTTGAAATTAACAAAGAATATTATAATTTATGTTTAAAAAAACTAAATAAATATAATAATCAAAGTATAAATAAATGGTTTTACACAGAGGAATATTAAGAAATAAAAATGATATGTCCATACTGTAAAACTGAAAATGGGTTCCCTTTAGGGAATGGATTTCAATGTAATTATTGTAATTATAAATTAATAAATAGAAATGAACGGTCTTTAGAAAATATAGTGGAAAGTAAACCAAAATAAGTTTATTATTTAATATAATATCCTTACAAAGGTTTTAAATTAATTTCCTAGCATTAGGAATACGATAAAATAATTTACAAAATAACTATTAACGGAAAATAAATATGAAAAATGGTAGAAACTTTACAAAAGATAAGATATTGCATTTTATGTGATAAGAATTTAAAGTTCTGTAAGTGCGAGAGTAAGTATTCAAAAGAATATATTTCTGCATTTCGGGACGGATATAGAAAAGCTAAGAGGAGTGAATTTTATTAAAAATGAAATTAAGTTTAGTAAGAAATAAAATCGTGTGTTATTGTGATACATGTGAAGAAGAGATTAATGTTTGTGATAGTTGTGGAATTTATTTTCATAACTTAACTTTAATTAATTGTGATGAAGAGACAGGAAAGCATTATTGTGAATGTTGTAAAAATGGAGATTAGTATAGACTAATACAAACATTTATATATTAAGGGTTTTAGAAATAATTAAAATGGGAAACGAAACGGAAAATGGACAAAGGTTATAAAATTGCAGTTAGATTAATTACAGGACAAATATTTTCTTACACTGTAGATAAATACTGGATAGAAGAAGGGACAATTCTATGTTTTATAGATAAAAAAACAAATAAGATTGCGATGTTTGATAGTAGGAATTGTCAGATTGAACCTCTAGAAGAGGTGAGAAAATGAGTCTCAAATCATCTATTCTAAAAAAGTTGAAAGAGACTTACTCTACAGATCCAAAATGGAATAACATTTCTGAAGAGATAAATAATATTTGTTTGGAGTTTCCTACTTTGTATGAAGATAAGGATTTTGAAAAATCAATAAAACTAATCCAGGAACTTGAGAATAAATTGAAAGAGTATGGATTTAGTAAAGATAGTTATGATTTCCTATCTGCAGACATAGAACAATTGAGTAGTAACTCAACTCTTGCAATACATAAAGATAAAGTTTCAGAATTACCTGATGAAGTAATTGATAAATATTGCAGAATTGGAGTAGAATCAGAAGGAGTAATAGGTATACCTCAGTCATATACTGCAGAACAATTGAAAGTGTTATCTAATGGTGTGTATAAAAATTCAGGATTAGTTAAGTTTTTCATTTCATCTGAAACTGATATATCTGGAAAGATAATCTCTGAAATTTATGACAGAGCACAAGAAATACCTATTGCATCTTTAGTTCAAACTATACGAAGAAATCAAGAAAGTGGGATATTTAATACTGAAGTGAGATTATTTGGAGAAGGGATAAATAAGAAAGAATGGACTATATTAAAGGAGGTTAAGAGTTATTTTTATATTTATAACTTTGTATCTAGTGATGATAAGCAATATATCATTTATTCAACACAGAAACTAAATATAGGAGATTATAAATTAATAGGTGTTACAATCGATAATGATGATTTTAAATTAATCACGGATACTGCAAAGATTAAAACTAAACTATTACACTTATTTATTAGAGTTGCAGAAGAAAGAAAGATTAAATTTGATAATCCTCATCAGTTCGAGAAATTCCTAGTAAAAAATACTCTGAATTATGAAACACTATACAATTTTCCGTTTACATTGAAAGAAGGGAATAAAAGGATAGTATTGAGATACACTAGAAATTATAAAAATCTTATCTGGGCTTTCTTACTGCATTCGAAACAAGGTAGAGGAAATAAATATCCTATGCATCTTTTCATCTCTGCAAAGAAAGGAACGGGTAAGAGTACTATTGTAAATATTTTATATGAGAAAACGGGAGAAGTAACGCCCGTATTTTCTGGAGTAGGTAGTACTATGAAAAATCTAGTTCCTTCCTTTGCTCAGAAACCTGCAAAAGTAGGATACTTAGCTGAGTGTAGTAGATTTGCATACTTAGATGAATTTCTTAGATGCTTAAATAGTATCAGAAATGGAACTTCAGGTAATGTACATGATGAATCTGTAGGAATTATGAATGATTTACTTGAACATCAGAAAAGAGAAACGGGTTCAGGTAATTCAAAGATTAAAGTTAATATGACTGCAAGAATACTAGCAACTACTAATCCTGTAAGGGGAACAGATACAATGGAAGATATGATTCATACATTAGATGAGAGTTTTCTTAGTAGATGGCTTATCTATTTTCAATCAGAAGAAGATATTAAACTTGCAAGAGATAAATCTATGAAAGGCATTGAAGAGTTCAAATATGAAATTAAACAAGAAGATTTCCTTGCAATAATTGATTACTTACAGTCAATAGATTCTAATTATGATTATGAAAGAGTTTATGAGATATTTGAAGAGCCAAAGAAACTTATGAGTGAGAAGATATTAGACCATTATGATGCAAGAAGTGAACATCATTTAATCTGCTTACTTGATGGAATAGTTAAAACTAGATGTCTAATGGAGAATAGTCTTGATTTTACTGCAATAGAAGAAGATTATAATGTTGTGAAAGATATTTGGAGAATGATTATTAAGAGCTGGATAGATGTTAAAAAGATTAAAGATCTTCCTCAAGATAAGAGACTTTATTACTTACCTGAAGCTGCACAACATTTATTTTATAGAATGGTAGAACAAAAAAAAGTGATGAGTAAAGATGAGATTAAAGTGTTTGCACTTAAAACAATGACAGTTCCAGAATTTTATAATAGTCTCGGAATATTAGTTAATTTTGAGTTAGTGTATGATTTGGGAATGGACCAATTAAAAGTTTGGTATTTGAATGATATAAAGAAGTCGAGTATGGAGATATAGAAAATGAAAATATGTAAAGAATATGAAATTAAATGTGATAGTTGTCTGAGATTATTTGGAGAATTAGACCATAAAATAGAAATGGACTGTAATGATACAGGTTATACTAATGATAGTTATGAAATTCATTTTTGTGATATTAATTGTATAAAAAATTATTATAATAAGAAATTATATGATTATTCAGGAAAAGAATTAGAAGAACAATCAGACTTTTATAAAGTGGAAGAATTCTTAAATTGGATTAATGAACAATCAAAATTTCATGAATTAAAAGAATTATATGAAAAAAAAGCAAAAGTTATATCTGATTGTGATGAGTTTGGTCCTGATATTGAGACTGAGTTTGAATTAGAGAGACTTGAGCAACAAATACAAGAAGTAAAAGATAGAAAAATTCAAGAGGTTAAAAATGGAAAAGATTAAATCAGAAAACTGGGAAGAGGAATGTAATACTATGATTCAACAAGGATATGTAGTAATTGTAGAAAATAATGAAGTTTATTGGGTGAGATAAAATGAAAAACGTATTTAAAGAATTGAATGCAGTATTATTTGCAGAAAAGAAACATAAAGGACAGTTAGATGATAATGGGGAATCTTATTTTACTTCACATTTATTTCCAGTTTATTCTGCAATTGAATGTTTAACTGATGATACAGATATTATTTGTGCTGCAGTATTACATGATACTTTAGAAGATACCGATACTACCTTTGACGAGTTAGAACAAGAGTTTGGTAAAAGAGTTGCAGATTTAGTGTATGAAGTTACTGATGAAGGAGAAAAAGATGAATATGGGAAGTATTTCCCTAGATTACACTCTGCAGAAGCTATTATGATTAAACTTGTTGATAGAGCTAGTAATATTTCAAGAATGGAATCTTGGTCTGAAGATAGGAAAAAACAATATTTGAAAAAGACTAAGTTCTGGAAAGATGGGAGTGATAGAACATGAATAGACCAATTAAAAACTCAGTAGAATTTCTATACTTAAAAGGAAATACAGAATTATCTATTACTAGATGGCGTAATAATTTATTAATAGATTTTATGAATAAACAAAAGGATTTCAAAGTAGCAATAAGAGACATAGAAAATAATCAATGGTCCTGCTGGAAATCTCCAACCCAATTCAATCAAGAACTAATTAATTATGCTTATGATATTCATAGAAGTGTACTAGATAATGAAATTGTTTTAGAAAGTGATAATCCTAATTATTCAGATAATGTTACTGCAACTAAATATATTGGAAAGATACTAGAAAGTAAAGGTTATATCCCTATGTACTGGTATTCAGGTTCTAAATCTATCCATTGCAGTATATTTATTGACTTCTCTAAACTATTCACTATTGCTCAAGACTTACAGAAGAGAATAATTGATACTTTTAACTCCAAAGATAAGTTTATCTTGGAATTCATGACTTATTTAAGGGCAGAGTTTATATCTTGCTTTGGACTTAATACTTACGAATTTGATAAAGCATTCCTAAAACCTAAACATCTTATAAGATCTGAATTAAGTCTAAACAAGAAAGGATTTAAAACATTTTTAGGTTATTCATATAAAGATATTACTGCAGAACCATATATCTGTAATGTAGAAAATAGAGAATATCCACAAACAGGAGAATTAATAGAATCATTTGATAACAACCCAAATCAAATTATAGGGGACTTTTTCAAATATTATGAATTAGTACAGCAAAAGAGAAATTTATATCTTAAACGAACTAAAAATCAAGGAGAATACAAACATATTATTAGACCTGGAGTGAGATTATTATTATCTGATGAATTTACTGCAAATGAAGATGGACGTAAAAGAGCGAATTTTATACTCTGCAATGAATTAAAACAAATCTATGAGTTAGAAGAAGCAAAAGAGATTATTCTGTCTTGGAATGCTAAATTTAAAGAACCTCTAAGAGAACAAGACTTAATTTATAGAATTCAAAGTCCACATAAATACAAATTGACCACACTTTATATTAATAATTTCTTAAAAGAATTTGGTTATGATAAAGAACAGATAGATAGATTTATAAATAAATAAAATAATATATTATTAGATGCTTATAAACATCTAAAATAAACAAAAATGGTACAAATAAAAATCAACGAGAATGCATCCAGTTATGCTCAGAACGTGTTAATTCGTAAGGGATATTACCCTGCAGTAGTTAAATCAATAGAAGTTTTCAAAGATAAAGATAAGAAAATTGTTAAAAAAATATTAAAAGATGGAACTCTAGGTTCGCAATTAATTGTGAAATTTGCAGTTTATAATCAAGATAATGAGGGTAAACCTACAACTCCTGTAATTTTTAAATATAAAGTAGAGAATGGACCTACATTAGAAGAAGAAGTAGTTCTTGCAAGTTTTGTATTTTATGAATATGAAAAAGCAGGAGTTACAAATTCGGCTCTAACTGCTAAATCTAATGCAGGTAAGTTATTTACTGCTCTAGGTTATGACTTTGCATCTAAAATTCCACTTGATACAGAAACATTCATTGGGAAATGGGCAGAATTAAATATTGATAATTATGAAAAGGAAGTTGATGGTGCTAAAGTAGTTAAATCAATTATTAAGGATATTAATAAATATGAAGGTCCTGTAATGGAAGAGGTTAAAAAATCTCTTTCTAAAGCTGTAGAGAAAGAAGTTGAAGAAGAAATTGAAATAGAGGATTTGAGTTAAAATGGATATATCAACAGCAATAGTAATTAGTGTAGCAATGTTTTGTGCTATGATAATTTATCTTGAAAGAGTAAGTGAAAAAAAATGGGGCGAGTAAGTAAAATGGTAAAAATTATATTTGTTCCAGGAAGTACACACCAAGCAAGAGAAGATTTTGAAAAACATTTACAAACTTTGACTTCAGAAACTATTAAAGTAGTTTCAATTAAAGGTATGAATCGAGTATCAATGATAGAATTAAAAAGTAAAAAAAAGAAAAATGGTAAAAAAATTAAGTAAAAATAAAGTGGGGAGACCTAAGAAAATAGTTAATGTAACAAATATAGCAAAATTAGAATATACTAAAGTTTGTTATGATGTACTTAGTATCCCTTTAAAAATTGCATTTGTATTCTCTTGGGCTATGATTGCAGTATTGGTAATTTTAACAATTAGAAGTTTTATGTAAAATGAAAGAAGGATTAAATTATGTTATCAAGAATAATCTTACTGCAAGAGAATGTAAAATCATTCTCGCTTTATTAGATAAAGAAATGATTGTTAGTGAGATAGCAGAGAAATTAGGATTGAATAGATCTAATGTACAAAATATGTTAATTAAATTAAAGACAAAAGGATTGATTTCAAGTAGTGTTGTAGAAGGCGGATTTTATAAGTATAAATTAGCCTAAACTTTTAATTTTATAAGTGTAGAGATTACATACCCATTCATAGAACTTAACAAACTCGTCATACTTCTCTTTAGTTATTTTACCTTGCTCATAAGCAGTATGATATTTTCTATGCATAGCGTTTAGATATTCAAATTCTAACATTTACTATTACTCCTGAAGTTCTATAAACTGGATTATTAATCGCTCTGAAATAGATTTCTATAGATTTCGGATTAACTTCCTGCATAACAACATAATAACCCATATTACGAAGAGCAGCGAAATGTTTATTAAAATAAGTTTGGTAACTTTGTTCATGTTTATTATAATCATACCACCTAAGTAGTCTTGCAGACTTATTTAGTAGAAATTCAAGATTTTCCATCTATTTAAACCTTCTCATTTCAATAATAGATACATGAATGCTGTAATTAATATAGATGCAACAATTCCGAGTACCCAGTACGCAGCTTTTTCTATCTTTTTATCTGCAAATTTTGCTTCATTTTTAGCATCTTGTTTATCAAATTCTTGCAACATTAATTCTCTTTCTTGTTTTGCATGTTCTTGAAATTCTTTTCTGAATTCTCTCGTTTCTAATACAAATTCATCAAATTTTTTATCTCTAATATCTGAAGTTTTTTTAATATACTCAACATCTTTCCTAACTTCTGCCATTTCAATATCTAACTTAGTACTTGTCTTTGTCATTTTTATACTTTCCGATTAGTTTTTTCACTTTTTCTAGTGTTTTTTATCCCATTTTTGGATTTTTGGATAACTTTTAATACTTTTTTATCCCGTTTTAGTATATTTCTTTGCAAATTATTCAAAATATTCAAGATTAATTGTAATTCTTTCTTATCGATTTTTCCATCTTTATTCTTATCTACATAACTATAAAGTGAAGAAGTTGCAAATCTAAGAAGTAACATATAGAATTTAGGTGTCATTTTAATCCTCCATTTAAAAACAATATAATACTTATTAACAATATGAAAAAAATTAATATTATTGATATTTTATCATAATTGGTTATATCCTCATTATTTAATATATAAATAGGCTTTGGTAAATTCTTTATCCTTTTAAACTGTTTATTCATTTTAAGAACCTCAATTGTTTAGAATTAAATAAATCTGCAGGAGTTAAGAACTCATATTTTTTAATAAACTCTAATTCAAAATTAAGTGATTTATTTGTAATATCATATGAAGCTCTTGCAGCAAATTCAGAACAAAATATGTTTCTAACATTATCATACTTAAAAGTCTTATGAGATATTGCACCAAACCAGATTAAAAATATTGCAAAGAAATCATAACCTCGACCAATATAAGTTTCACAAATATCAATTATCTTCATTTCACTATATTTCTCTTTAGTTTCTTTAATGCAAACCCTACCATCTTTAATACATTGATTAATGAATTCTTTTGTGTAATCGGTTTTAACTAATCCTTTTGCTATAGCTTCATAGACAGTATAAGAAGTTTCATTTTCTATTGCAATTCCTACATGGCTCCATTTACATTTAGTAACAAATTGAATTCCTTTGGAGTATGGGTTGCTCCAGCTAAAGAACATGAATTTTAATGTTTGTGTCATTTTTAAAGTGTTTTTCTATATCCTATAACTGTTAAATTGTTACAATAACCTGTATTTGTTGCAGTCCCAGCTCTAGCAACAGTAACTGTGACTGTAGTAGGAGTAGAATTATCAACTCCAGTTTCAATTGCAGATAAATACCCTCCTATTTCTAACACAGAAGCATTATCTCCCTTTAAGGTTGTAGATTCTACTTGAGTACCATTAACCTTAATTTTATATGTAAAATTATTAGTTGCACCAGCTCCCGATCCTGAATCACACCTAATTGATGCTCTTATATCTAATGTTGCTGAACTACCTAATGCATCTGTACCTATAGTTACTGTTGCAATAGTTGTATCAGAACCACTCGTACTACTCCCTCCAGTTTCATCCGTATAGAATTTAGGGAGATATTTTATAATTTCAGAAAAAGTATCATTTAAATCAGTAGGTTTTAATCCCTCTTCTGTAAAATTAGTTGCCCCACCCGTACCCGTATTCCTATTTGCCATTTTTAATTATTAGTTGCCCCACTAGTTGCTTTATACACAATTATGATCTCATCATTACTAGTCTTAGTAAAAGAGCTATCAAACATATTAGCTATTCCTAAATTACCTGAAGTAGAAGCATCAAACATTGCACACTTAGATAATGTAGTATTAAACTGTGATTTTGGTACTCTAGCAGTGAATGTATAATCTGAAGTACTTTGAACTGCAGAATCTACTAAAATACGTCCTACTTCTGAGGATAGAGTAGTATCAGTTGAAACAGGAACAGTAGAATCTGTCCCAAAAGCAATATAAGTAAAGGTATCAAATACATCAAGTGATGTTGTTTCTATTAGTTCTAGTCCATTAGTCGTTATCATTTACTATCTTATAATCTTTAGAATTTATAAAGTTTATCTAAAATCCTCCAAAGTCATTTGCACCTAAATTAATATTTGAAACTAAAGCAGTAGTAGTTATATGTCCTCTCAAATCGTTTAAAGCTGAACTTGTAGTCCATGCTCCAGAATTATAGTGTTTTGAAGTTCCACTAGCATAATCATTAGTTGATGCATTTCTAACCACTGCAATCCAATTAGTAGTATTTGTTGAAGCATCACTTCTTGCCCAAACTAACCAATATGTGGTAGCATTTGTTAAAGTATATGCAGACATAGTTACTGTTACTTGATTAGCACCACCCACAGTAGTTCCTGAAACTAGAGTTCTATCTAAAGTTCCTGTAGCTAAATCAGTTCCACTGGGGCTACCACTAGAGTCTGCTTGTAAACTAATTTTAATATCACTTGTAGGTGTTCCTGCTTTATAATAATAAAACGATACTGAAGTTAATTCTTCCCCATTACCTAAAAAACTCTGTCCTACTTTTTCCATTGCTGCTACAGAATATCCTGCAATAGATTCAGTATTTGCTGAAGTAGTAATTGTTATAGTTGTCATCTCTATACCTCAACAGGTTCTAAAGTTTCATAATCAAATTTAATATTAACATTAAATGCTTTAACTTCTTCATAAGTTGTAGCTAAATCTAATAAAGATTTACTTAATCTAACTGCATCTACATGAGCTTTTCCAAATGCTTTAATTTTATTACATTCTTCAACAGGATAATTACCTGCAAGAGCTGAAAGTTGTTTATATTCTGGAGTTATACTCATCACATAAATTTTAGTATTGTTCTTAAGTATTTCATATTTTTTTGCTTTATAATCATTTAAACTAATACTTGTCATTACTTTGGTTTCATAAACATCATTATTGATTAGTTCGTAGTTTGATTGAACTAAAATTTCCCATTCTTCAATAGTTGAATTATCTTCGATTACTTTATACCAACCTTGAGTTTTTTTCTCTTCATCATCTAATAAAATAAAGTTAGATGTCCTATCTGTATTCTGTGGGCATTGTCCTACTTTTACAATTTGTCCGTTTTCTACTTTAGCGTATCCCATTTTTAAGCTGTGTAATTTTGTGAGTATGTTCCCCAATAATTTGTACCGTCGTATATAAAAGTCACTATATCTACCTTACTTGCGGTTGTTGTAATTGTAGGTGCTGTTCCCGCAGTCCATTTAACTGCTGCAGGCCAAGTAACTGCAAAACCTCCAGAACCAGTTAATAATCTTAAAGTTAGTCTTGAAAAACCACTTGGTGCAGTGAATGTGTATGTGCAATTACCTGTCAAGGTAGATTTCTGGAAATTACCAGTTCCCCAATCAATAGTATCTGCAGTACTAGAGTTTCCGTTATCTACTTCTCCATTAAATTCTGCAAGTCTAATATTAAGTAAATCAGAATTGTTTAAATTTGGACTAGTAAGCGTTTTATTTGTTAAAGTATCTGTAGTAGCTCTTCCAACGATAGTATCTGTAATTGTAGGTAAAGTTAATGTACCTGTATTCGAAATAGTACTAATTATTGGTGATGTTAATGTTTTATTAGTTAAAGTAGAACTACTAGTTGCAGTAATTCCTCCTCCTCCAATAACTATATTCTCTATTGTTGCTTTTCTTGTTGCTGCTACACTAAGATCTACAAAAGCTAATACATCTGTAGAAGCTACTGAAGTCTCACTAGTTAGGCCCGTAATTGTAATGTTTGCTATTTTTCTTTTCCTCTTATTTTATCTTTGAATTCTATTATTTATAAACATTATGTCTGTTGTATGCTTAGATTAATCACATTAATATAAATTACTTTCTTAGCTGCAGTCTTAGCATAAGGAGTAACTAAATTCTCAGTATACATTGTCCCACTAGAAGCAGCATTGAATGAACCTATCTTTCCAAAAGTATATCCGTTTGCATCTGTAGTATCAAATCTAACTTGTGATTTCAAGTCACTAGAACCAATTACAGAAGAGTATTCTGCATTTCTATCTACTTCTCCAGATAATGTAGTATTTGCTTCTACAGGAGTCGTAGTGTCAGTTCCTACTGCTACGTGAGTAATTGCAGTATCTAATGCAGATAATACATTAGTGTTCACTTGTGATAATATATATTGCGAGATCATTCTAGTTTTCCTCTAATTGATATGGAATTAAAATATCATATAAATATTCATATTCTTCTTGTGTTAATTCTACCATTTTATTCTAATATTAAATTATCTCCTGATTCTGTTGTTAATAAATCTAATGTTTCTGTTGCAAGGTATGAGGTTAAGATTGGCTCGTCAGTATAACCTCCAGTCTCTCTCATTATAGGTCCAAGACCAGAATCTAACATTTGATTCCAAAGAGCAGAACCATTCTCATCTAAATAAAATGTATCAGTTCCCCAAGTTCTACGAGTGATAGACACTATTTCAGAACCTAATGTGATAAGAGCATTGTTAGAAACTGTTTGGACTTTAGTTGTAATAGTAGCATTTGGACTTGCTTGTTCAAGTTGTTTAACTTCATATTTCATTTCACTAATAAAATCAATCACATCACTTCTTCTATCTCCAACTTCAATAGTAAGTCCATCCATATTTAAAGTTACAGATTTAATATTATAATAATCAGCAATATAAGCTCCATTAATTAGATGGTCATTATCAATAACATAAATTTTATATCCAGGCCTTACTAAATTAGCATTCATCGTAGAAACTATTCTTGCTTTGTTTCCATAAACTGGAATAGCCCAACGATTTACATAAGCATAACCATAAGCTATTGCATCATCAGTTGATTTTAAGTGAGGTCTTGAAATTGTTTTAGTTATAGTTCCATATTGAGTTATATATTCTGGATCTGCTAACATTCCCCTTAAATCAATTGGGATTTCATAATCATAAGTACAAGATATATTCTCTGTTCCTACTGCAGGTGCACTTAAAAAAGTTATAGTTTTATCTTTTGCAGATACTGTATAGTCTCCAGTATTTTGTCCTGTTACCTGTAAAATCTTTGCAACTCCACCTACGGATACTTTCATATTAGAAAATATATTTTCCATAGTAAAAGTTACTTGGGCACCCGTACCATCAAATAATTCAACATATCCTTGATTTGCATCTGAACCTCCTGTAAGATTTAAACTAGTACATTGCTTATCTGAAATACATTTCCAATCAGTTTCAAATATACAATTGGTCCCGCCAGTTAAAGAAATTGTAGAAGTAGTCGAACCTCTAGTAATTAAATAAAATATCTTAGTTGCAGGATCAATATAATAGGTTAAATCGGGACTTCGGGTAAGTAAATCTTTAATCACATCACGAGCATATTTATTGTTTGCATCATAATAATCAATAGTAATTCCAGTAACTAAGGAAGTAGAAAAAGTCATTGTTGAATATGAAGTAATAATTGTACTCATTAAAGTTTCAAAAGCAATCACTTTGAAAACATCATTAACTGTTTGTTCTGTAAGTTCAATATCATAAGCATAACATACAAGTTCATATAATCCAGTTTCAGAACCACTCAAAGGATTTTTATCTTTAAGTTTACCTCCAAATTGTAATACGTCATCATCATCATAAAATCTAATATCATTTCCAGATTCTGCAGTTATAGTGGGGTTAATCTTAAATGTTGCTTTATCTACTTCACCATCATCATCAAAAGTAATATTAAAATCTATAACTTTATTATAACTCCCTCCCGCAGTAGATAAATTAACGGTAGTCATTCTTAATTTATTCTATCACCTATTACAAATGTGATTGTTAAATCTCTCTCATCTTGTCTAGATTCATCTTCACCTAAATCAAATCTTTCAATATTTACGTTATCCGTTCTACCTTTATAAGATAAGACTGAAGGTCCTGCATAAGAAAAGATATTATCTAATTTAGTTTCTGAAGTAGAATCAATCATCCCAGTAATAGTTATTCTTGTTTGTGTTCGTAATAAATCTAACACCTTAACAGGTTTAATTACGTCTGTAGTATTAGGTGTAGATATTACGGACAATATTTTTTGTCTTACTTTATTTGCTTTTCTAGTATAAATAGTCATAGCATTTGTACCACCATAATCTAATATCACATCTGAATATAAATTTTCACTTGCCATTTTAATTTCTCGCTAATCTCCTCAATTCGTCCATTTGTTTATCCATAATACTTTGTTGTAATTGTTGTTGTTGTTGAGCATCCCAGGCTTGAATATTGTTAGTCACATTCATAGTTATTCCTCCAGAAGGAATGTTTGATTGCATTTGAGTATTTTTATTAAAATTTGAATTTAAAAAATCCATTCCTGTACCAGTATTTATAGGTTTAACTGGAATTGGAACAACTAATCCCATCTCTTGTTTGAATTGAGTTGCTTTTTGATTAATAAATGCTTGATCTGTTGCAATACTCATTAAACTATTTTTTGCATCACTCAATCCTTTTTTAATTCCAGACATGAAAGCATCAGTCATATCTTCTCCACCCCAATATGCATCCCACATTCCTTTTAGTCCTGCAAATAATCCTTTAAATACATTAACAATTGCACCTGCTATATGAACTACTGCTGAGGGTAATAACCAAAATAATCCTATTGCACCTGCTACAAAATCTACTAAGGTCCCTAAAATAGCAGACCAAGTATCTTTATATTGTAATCCTTGTTTAGCAAGACCAGCTTCAGATATTTTAAACATTGCAAATAATGCTATCCCTATTCCTGCAATCCAACCTAACATAGATACAGTAAATACTCCTTTCATTGCAGTTCCAAACCCAGCTACTGCTTTAGTTAAAATTTCAAATGATGCTGCTAGTCCTTTTCCTGTTATTAATCCAATTAATGCAGTTAATCCTATTGTCATTTGACCTATGAAAGTTAAAGCTATTCCTAAAGCTAATCCAAATAATGCCATCACTCCTATTCCTTTTTTAACTGGTTCAGGTAAATTCATAAAAAATTCAGCAATAGTGATTAAGTAAGGCATAATCATATCCATTGCAGGAATAAAAGTAACTAATAATACTGCACTAAATAAATCAAACACACCATAGGCTTCTGCTGCAGGTGCTAATAAACTACCAAACATCTGTTTCATCGCCATTCCAAAAAACATTACACCCAACATCCCCATTAACATTTTATGTTGAGCCATTTGAATTTTCTTAAATGTCATTGCAACTCTAGCACCAGTAGAACCTAATTTCATATTAGCTTTAGAAACTGCTTCCATTTGTTGTGGAGTTAATTTCATAACACTATTAAAATTTTTAGTTCCATTAAATAAAGAACGCATATCTAATCCTTGTTCTTTTAATTTCTCATTCGCATTTTTAGATGTTTGTATAATCTTTTGTTGATGGTTTCTAAGAGTTTGCATTGCTGAACTAGCTTTAGTTTGGAATTTAATCGTACCTTGTAGTTCTTGTTGATAATCTGCAAATCCTCTAATCTGATTCTGTAATTTATTTATTTCTATAGCTCTAAGTTTATTATTTTCACTAAATTTGGCTTTTGAAATTTTACCTCTACCTACTCCAACTCGCATAGCTTGATTTAATTTTTCAGTTCTAATTTTATTTATATTTAATCCAATCTGTTTAATCTTTTCTTTAATATTACCAAAATTCTGGGAGGCATTTTTAAATTCAGATCTATTAAACTGTAATGCTAAATTAATTAAAATCTCTTCTTTAGTTTGTCCTGCCATTTTATATCCTATCTACTCCTTGAATTTCCTTTTTTATAAGACTTTCCTTTTTTTTGCTCATTTTCCATCTGTTCTTTCTCAAGTCTATTCAAAGTATCTAACTCTTCTAATAAAATATTAATTTGGTTCAAACCTAATCCCTTCTGAGTTACAGTATAAATTAACCTACCTTCTCCATCTCTAACTTCAAACTCTCTACCTAGAAAATCTCCAGCAATACCAATCTCTTTCATTAATTGTACTATAGGAGTAAGATCAGTTGTTGTAACTGAACTTGTCTCTTTCAAAGTAGCTTTATCTAATAGTTTCATACTGCAGTAATTGATTTAGTTAATTCTTTATTCTTTGCTAGTTCTTGTTTCTCTTTAATGAATTTAGTAATGTCAGGTTTAGTTTCTTTCTTAGAACCTGCAAAGTTATTCACTTCAGATATGATTTCAAACATTTCCATAATCATTCCAATATCTAGTTTAGTAACTTCTTCGGAACTTAAATCTAATGAGTATGCAACAATAGGGATAATCAATTCAAGCATCTTATCCATTGAAGTATTCTCTGTCATTAAACTGAACTTAGAATATATTTCAGTATTAGTAACTGGAATTGGTCTGAAACTTAAAATAATCTGTTCTTGTCCTTCCTTAGGTTCTCTAGGAACTAAGTATGTCTTTTCTTTTAAAAATAATTTTGTTATATTTGATTTATTATCCATTTTTTATTACTCTCCCACTTAAAGTCTTTGTAACTTTACTTTCAGAATCTTTAGGTTTATTCTGCTCTAAATATGTAACTCTAGAATTAAGCTCTTCTAATTGTGCATATAACACATTCAGATCTGGATTAACCATTCCCTTCATAATAAAGGTAAGCGTTACCCCGTAATCTCCCATAAACTGTTCATTTGCAAGGTCTATAAATTGTGCTTTAATATCTTTCGGTACTCTAGCAATATGTATACTATCTGCATTTGCATGTTTAATCTTTTTAAATAATGTATCTATCTCTTCCTTCTGTTCCATTTGTCATAGAAAGACCTTTCAAAGTAATTAGCTAATTAAAGGCCATAATAAAAAAGTTGGAATTTATCCAAACTTATTTGATGTAGTGTAAGCTGCAATTGCAGGTAATACATCAGTTGATGAAGTACCCATACAACTTTCCATCATGATATTACTTCCTGCTGTTCCAGTATTAGCTTTATCAAACGGACCACATTTAGCAGTTACTGTCCATTTCGTAATACCCTCAGTGAATGAAGGTTTAACTGAAGTGAAGTATGCTTCTGCCATACCAATTCTTTGTGCTTGGAATGTGTTAGTTGTTACTGCTTGAGCAGTTGTAACTGTAGTATCATTAGTCTGTAAGAATAAAATTCTGTACTTATTTCTAGTATGGTCATTATATACTCTTAAAGGGTAACTAGAATCTGCAGTATTAACTAAGTCAAAGAAACCTTTACCTGTAGTTCCTGATGCTGTACCTACTTCAATAGGGTACGCTTCAAAAGTAACTGTAGAATCTGCTTGAGGACTCCATTTCATTACTCTTCCACCACTTACTAGTGCTACTCCTTCAACATCTTTATCTCCAATGTCAAAGTCTACTGTCTCGATTAATGTTGCAAATTGAACATCTGTACCGCCTTGTAACGCAATGGATACTAAAGCTGTCTCTTGCCATGCCTCTGGTGCTGCCATATTTTATTTTTTTCCTCTTTTAGTTCGTACTATTTCTGGTTGTACTTCCTTCTGTTCAACTTTAATCTCTTCATTTAGTTTCACTTCCCAAACATTACTCGCTGGAGGAGGTTTGGAAGTTAGGACAAATTGTCCAGGACCAACTAATATGTCTGCAGTCTTAGAGTCTGCTCGAAATATTCTCGGATCCTTTGATATGTTAGTTACTTTATACATTTTTTATCTTGATTTTTTCATTGTGTTCTTGATTGCAGTATTTACCTGCTTACTTATAATTGGATTTAATTTCTGATTAGCTCTTTTAAGTCCCGTATCAATAAATGGATGAGGGTGTACATATACACTAAATCTATCTAATCTACCAGCTCCAAGTAATGCAGCTCTTCGCCTTATACTTGAACTTCTAGCTTGATTAGCCCATGCAAGTAAAGTAGTTCTTTGTTTAGTTACATTTACCCAGTGAGGTTTCATAGAATCAAGTTCTATACCATAAGCCGGTATCATAAGTCTACCTACTACACTATTTTCTGCTTGTTCCCAACGAATACCATTACCTCTTAAATTTCCTTTAAAAGTATCAATACTTGCTTGTTTAGATGCATCCTTTAAATCTCTAACTGCAATATTACCCCATTCACGAATACCTCGAGATATTCCTTTTCTGGAACTTGCATCTAACTGACCAATATTTCTAGTTACTTTCTCTAATTGGTCTAGTCCTTTAATAGTGATTAATGTCGTCATGCTGAAACCTGCATTCTAGTTTTGAAAGTTAGTATGAATGATGCAGAGAATATTCTCTCTTTATCAATATCAGTAACATCATTACCTGCAGATTTAATATTAGCAAATTGAATATTATTTGCTCTTATAGTGTTTCTAACTGTTATGTTATTAAATGCTTCAACTAAATCGTCTGAGATTGCAGTTATGTGAGCATAACCTTGACCATCAGAACCATTACCATAAGCTCTATCACTTGCATACACATCAATAACAATTGACCAATCAACAATATTTCTACTATTATCTAATGATTTACCTGTCTGTTCTGAGTAGCTCACAGTTGCAGGATTGATAATTATGAATGGATAACCACCAAAATCTCTCGCCTTTACATCTGGAAATCTACTATAAATCCATTTTCTATACTCTGCTGAGGTTGTAAGTGGATCAGAAACGTAAGTTTTATTCTCAATAATTGCTGCAATATTCTCTCGTGCTTGACTTAGAATTGTACTATAAGTTATTGCTGTTGCTGTCATTTGTTATCCTCAGATAGTTTAGAAAATATGTCCTTAGACATACCCTCTTTAAGTATTCCTAATGCCCATAACAAAGTATGACTCAACTATTTCTTGAATCTCTTTGTCTACTGCACTAAGCATACTTGGATTGAACTCATCCCTTCCTGTAGCCAAAGACTTGCTTATATTATCATTAACTATCATTTGAATAGCAAACAATATTGTAAGTCTCTTTATATCGGCAGGGACTGTATCATACCCATGATAGTAAATTATCTTTACTCTATGTGGTGTGTTAGCAGGTATGCTATGTATCATAAAGTTTTCATATATATAAATCTTTCCTGTATCTGTCTTAACTTCGAACTGAGAATTCTTTGCAAGAGTAGCATAAGTCTGAGCAGTACCTTCATTATCATGTGAGTATTGAACTATTGTAGAACTAACTAAATCACCTGCAGTATGAGTTGCAGCAGTAGAACTTAACGCCCCTCTAGTAACTCCTGTCAAAGTATCAGTACCAATTCCAGTATATTCAATTGCTTCAGAACCGATAAGTAAATATCCTGAGTCTGGAAATGATGCTCCATCCCCTGCAGCAACAATAATATCAGTTGTACTAGTAGCACTCACAGAATTCAATAATGTGCTCTCAATTTCAACTACAGGCACTTCAAATGTGAAATAGTTTCTATCGTAGTCTGATTTCAAATCTTGGAATTCAACTTGTCTTGGATAATCAGGATTAGTTACTGTTCCATCAGTGAATAATGTTGCAACAGAATTGTTTACTTTTGTCTCAGCTCTTCCAAGAATAGTAGTTAAGTATGAGTCAGTATATCCATTATTAATGTAAGAATAAGTTGCGTATATAATGCTCGTATTAAGTAAAGTAACTCCTGCTCCAGTCAATGTAATCTTCCCAGTAGTTAATTCTAGAGTATAGTGAGTTGTTTCAGTTAAAGTTGTCGTAGTTGCAGAAGTAGCACCATAGTATAGAGTATAAGAACTTGCGATTATGTTTTTCTGATCCAGATAGAATATAGTTGCAACATTATTTCCTGTCCCTACATTTTCTTTATCAGGACTAGTTCCTGGTGCCCAACTAGGAGATTCTGTTTTAATTCTAAGGGCTTCACATAATTCGTCAGTTGTTACATATACCATTTTTTATTTTCGGAATAACTTTCTAAAGAACTTCTTCAGTTTGTAAATCCATCTTCGTATTGCTACCATATTTTATCTTTGAACTTTAATATTTATAAACTTATTCAATTTTTTCCATAATTACAATACATGTTCATTCCTACCTTAACAGAATACTGTCCTTTAAATTGTCTATCTCCAAACCATTCATAAGCAATACAACTTTTAGGTAATGAACTAAGTGGGACAAAAGTTCCAACTAATAATTCATCATCTACAACTGCCATTTTACCTTTACATTCAGGACATAAGTCTTGCTCTTGTGCTGCCATTCTACATAGTTTTGTTTCTAAGTCGTTCATTTTAGTGCGATATAAGTTGATTTTTTAAGTAATGCCATTAATTGGTTATGCTCTTCAACAGTTAATCCTCCCGAACTATTTCCAACAATGTACCCTGCAGTTCCAGCAACATAACTTCCAGGTAATTCTGCAGTCCACGGATCTCCCGCTGTTCCCGCTGCATTTAATTTCTCACCCATAGTTCCAGCTTCATTATAAGATGCTGCAATTGAGTTCCATAAACTAGCTGCTAAACTTTGAGGACTAAGTTCTGCAAATGGAGTAATGTCTGCACTCATTGAACCTATTGCATTCATTTCAGCATCAGATATATTTCCTGTGCCACCTAGAGTTGCAATAATATTAACTAATGCACCTAGAGTAGAATTATCAAATGTAGATGTTCCAGTTAAAGTTGCAACCATATTTAATATTGCTTGACCTTGAGCATTACTAATTGTTCCTGTTCCTGTTAATGTAGCAACAAGACTAATTATAAGACTCATATTAGCATTGCTGATTGCTCCAGTTCCATCTATAGTTGCAACACCATTTAATCCTCCAGCAATAATAGGAGGAGTTAAAGTTCCAGTTCCAGTGATTAAAGTATTACTTGCAATAGCTCCACTTTTCTGAGGTAGAAACCAAGAATAAGGTTGTAAATATCCTAAAGCTATTCCTGATTTCTTATCAAATCCAAGTCCAGCATCACCATAATAAACTCCTCTCATAGAATTACTAGTATTAAAGGTACTTCTATTCATTGCCTGTTGAACTCCCCCAGTAAATATTCCTGGAGATTTATTTAATACTGAGTAATTTCCTATTAACATTTTTTATAATTGTGACTTAATTGCTTCTGCTACTGCTTCAAAACCATTATCAGTTGCTATTTGTGCATCTAATTGTTTTTGCTTTTCACTTGCAAGAATTATTAATTGATAAGAAGTTAATGAATTATTATTAGCTTCATCTACTAACGCTTGTAACTCTCTTACGTTCATTCTTTTATCCCCACTTAAAGTCAAGAACACCAAAGAATGCTGAGTTTGCTGGTGTTAATGCTCCAGAGTAACTTAACCAATAAAGTGCTGCACCATCATAAATTCTTGGCATTGATGCTACTTGATTAATCAAATCTCTCTCCGATGCTACCCCTAAAGTTGTCATAGGAACAGTTAATAGTGGAACTACTAATGCAACACTATATTCTCCAGATACATAAGAAGTTGAATTAGTGATAGTATCAATTTGTGCAATTCCTGAATCTGTTGATTGTAATGGAACAAATGGTCCAACTTTACCAGCACCAGTTCCTGAGTATAATACTAATGTATTTGCTGCTGCAGTCTTTCCAATAGGTAAAACTGTAGGTGTTGCTCTTGATGCTGTCTGAGTTGAATTAGTATAACCTATACTTAAGTTTGGTGTTGCAGCCCCTAAAGCTGTTGCATTTGTGTTCCAGAATAATGCTTGAACTCCTGCACCATTTGTATATCTTGGAAGTAATCTTGACATAGTATGAGTTCCTGTTCCAGCATCCGTAATATTAATTTGTGTTCCCGCAATAGCATTTGCATAAGTTGTTGCAAGTTTACAAGTACTATCATTAATTTTAATTACGTAATAATCTGTTGCTAAAGCTAATCCTGCAGGTAATGTTGTAGTTGTTGTTAATTGAACTCTAGTTCCTGTCAAAATATTCATAGGACTATTTGTTGTTGAAGTATAAGTTAATACATCTGTTCCAGCATCTGCAGTAAAAGTATCCCCGTAACCTAAAGTATTTGTTGTTGCTTGTGCAGTTATTGTAGTTACAGAAGATTTTCTATAAAAACCCACTAAATCAACCAATACCATAACATTAGGCATTGTAGTTGCTGCAGCACTAAAAGCACTTGCATAATTAATTATCTTATAATCAGGACCTACATTTCCGCCATGAGGTATACATCCAGCATTTGCTGTTGCATCTGTAACTCCTTGAAATAAAAGGTTAGTACCTGTGTTAAATATCGCATCTGCAGAAGGGTTACCTGCTCCTCTTGTTAAGAAGTGCCATTCTCCCACTGCTGCTGCAGTTGTTGGATTAAAGTTCTTATTCCAAAACTGAGTCCATGACTTTCTGTTTACTGTTGTTTCTTGGATGTAATCATCCATTGATGTGAATCCTGCCATTTTTAATTATATATTGTTTTTATGTAGCCATGAATTGGCGTTGCGTTTAATGCACCATTTGGTAAACATAACCAATTTAAGTACGCATCATCTTTAATTTCTATAAGATTTAAACCCGTCTCAAGGAAATAATCTCTTTCAACTGGAGCATCAATTCCTCTAATCTGTGTTTGTGCTAGAGGTTTTACTAAAATTATTGCGAATAAACCTACATCTGGAGTTATCATTGTAACACTTTCTACGCTTCTAACTCCACTATCTCCTGACTGTAAAGGAAGGAAAGGGGCAGCAGTAGATACTGCTGCTCCGTCTCCTGAAATAATATTTCCTACTGCAGTATATGCATTAATTCTAACTGGAGGTGTAACTCTACCTGCAGTGCCATCTGAGTTTGTATAATTAACTGTAAATGTAACTCCTCCTACTGCACCCGCAAGATTAACTGCAATCATCTGAATTCCTTTTCCATCAGTATATCTTGATAAAGTTGTACTATTATCCATTAATTGTTCATCAGTTGTAGACTCATCAATAGTAGGGTAATATAGCAAATAATCACATAAAACCATTGTCATGGGTAGTGCGGTTGAAGTTGTAGTCATACACATAGTTTGCCTTAAATATTTAGTATATGGGCTAACATTAGCACCATGATATAACCCTCCATCAGTTGATTGTGCAATCTGTTTAGCAATTAAAGGAGTAGCATCAAACCAGAATTTAGGAACAGGGTTACCTGGACTCAAAGCTAAGTCAAACCATACTCCTGCAGTTGTTACCTGAGAAGGTGATTTTCTCCAAGTGTAAAATCTACTTCTACCATTAGAAATTTCTGAATCTACTACTTCCTTTAAATTGTTAAATCCTACCATATTAATTAGATAATTTAGACATACCTATTACTGTTGCTTTTGCTTCTGCAATAATCCCTTGAGTACATCTGCAAGGTTTAAATATAGCTCCGTTAGAAACTATAACTTCTATTCCGCAACCTTTACATTTGTACATTCTTAATCCTCAGTGATTGTTAAAGCTGAAATAGCGAATTGAGGTTGAATCTGATCTGCTACTGCAAGAGAACTATTTAATGCTCCTGAGTATAAGATTTGTCCTGCACCACTCGTAGTTGTTACTATTGAAACATGAGTAATCGTGTTACCTGTTACTCCACATTGAGGGAATTGAATTAATCCTGTATTTGCTGTACTTCCACCACTTGCAGCACTAAATCCTGTTGCTGCAGTTACTGCTACTCTCGCATAGTTAGTATAAGTTGCTTCACTTGTTACTGCTGTTCCTGCTTCACCTGGGTCTGCAGTGTGAAGAGCTATGTATCTACTTGCATTACTTCTCCATGATGGATCAACTGCTCTTAAGTTAGCATTTAAAACATCATTTTCTGTATCATTACTTTTAGTCATCTTTTATTGCAATAAAATTAGAACTTGTCTAATCTTAATCTATTCTAAATTTTGAAATTTATAAATCTAACTATAGCTTAGAGAAACTCTGTCTGCCCAAACATTATTGAATGAAGTATCTCCATCAGCAAATAAAACTTTCAATGTTGCACCAGTTTCATCAATCTGTTGTATCTGCCAAACTGCAGATGCTTCAGAACTACCAACTACTGCTTTACCTACATAAGTTACGTCTGTTGTGCTTGTTTCATCTAATCTAGTTGTATATGTTGGGGCAGAACCCGCAGTGTAAGCTGTTCCTGAATCATCAACTAAAACTACTTGTTTAGCACTTGCAACAGTATTATGTTCTAAGTTTGCAATTTTGTGTTCTGATGAATCTACCATTTTATTTATCTCCTAAGCAGTAATACATCTTCTCAATTTGTGCTGCTGTAGCTCCAGTAAATCCTGCTTGAACTTGCATTTGAAAATAAGGAGTAACGGCTTCTATCTTGAAAAATACTAAAATAGTTTTATCTTCATCTACTTCAAACTCAATATACTGTTCTGTAACTATATTTTTCTCTAGAGTTTCAACATTAATAGGTAATGTATAAACTTCAGAATCTTCAGAATTAATTTTTGTTAAAACTCTAAGTCTCACATCTTGTGAATCATTTACATTTATCTTCATGTAAATTCCTAGAATTGTAAATCCAAAACAATCATGTAATGTGCCTATATCTGCCCAATTAGTAGTTAAACTTTGCGGACTAGAAATTAGTGGTGATATTGATGTATGTCCTCGTGCCATACTACTCTTAGAACTTAAAGATTTATAAATTTATTTGAAAAAACCTTTCTTTTTAGGGACAGGTTTATTTTCAACTTCCTTTACTTCTTCTTTTACTTCTTTAACAGATTCAACTTTTTTAGTTTCTTCTATTTTATCTACAGGAGAAGTTACATACATTTCAGACCAAGTTTTACCAATTTCATATGGAACTTCATCCCCTTTTTTGTAATCTCCTATGTTCTGATTTGCAATATATTTCATTTTTTAATTTATACATACATGTATTCTATTACATAAATATGATCTGTAGTTCCACCTGCAGCATCAACTGTTATTGTGAATGATGATACTGTTGCTGTTACGTTATCTCCTGTCGTGTTATCAAAACATGATTTAATTCTAACAGTTCTTCCTGTTCTTGTAGCTACTACAACTGTGTCTGCTGAATCCATTACTGGACTAACCCAAGTATGAGTTTCCTTATTTACTACTAACGTATTATCTACGTCAATTCCATCTGAAAATGTGATTGCTGCCATTTTTAATTATTTTTTGTTATTTTATTTTAAAAAAGTTTAATTAACTATTTATGTAGTTAATGTGTCTTTCATGTGAATTCTTCTTGGTTGTTCGTAAACAAACGCTAAGTAAGTACTAACGAAAGCCTCTTGTGCTGCACCAATTTTAGCAAGACCAACTAATTGTGGAGCTCTTGATACAACAATGTATGCTGATTCTAAATCAATACAGTAAACTGCATCATTTTGACATTTAAAGTCTACAATGAATGGAACTCCATCATATTGAATTGCACCATTAGCTTGGAATCCAAACTGTGGCATTACACCTGCAAATCTTTGATTATCATCCATTAGCTCATAAAGTTTATCTCTTTGAACTGGGTTCACAACAAATCTTAAGTTAGCTGATTGTGCACCTTCAACTTCAACTTTACGTCTAGCTTCTCTTAGAAGAGCTGTAGTTAAAGCACCACCAACTGCTTGGTAAGTATCTGCTGCTGCATCTGGAGCAAGTCTATTAGTTGTACTTCTTGTTAAACCGTATAGAGTTGTGTTTCCAGCACTGTCAGCAACTGCTTCAAGTCCTAAGATTTTATTTCCTGCACCATCAGCTTGTTCAGTGAATAGGTCAGTGTTTAAGTCTAACATTAAATCTTTCATTACTGATTCAACTTCTACTCTGAAAAGGTCACCCATACTAGCTCTGGAGTGGTATAGTGTAAAGTCATTAACTGAAACTCCAAGTCTGTATTCTTTGATTGGTGTTTGTAATTTTAACTTTCTCATGTAATCTTTATTGATTGAAGTTGTGTCTACATCTACTGCAGCACCGCTTCTTTGAGCAGTTTTAATTGTCCAACCGAATTTATCAGAACCAGCTAAGTGTTCAACTTTTCTTAAAGCTCCGAATAGATTTGTTTGGTTATTAAATGTGTCAATGATTCCTGGTAAGTAAAGGTCAGCAAATTCAACACTTGTTTGTGTGTATGCGTTACCGTTTGAGTCACTTGCAAGAGTATCTTTAATCTGAAAGTTACCAACAACTCTTAATTTATTTCCATCACATTTAACTTGTAAGTTAGATCTTAGAGGAATTCCCGTTGAGTTTAATTTTTCCTTAATCTCAGCATCAAAGTTTTCAAAGTATGCTCTTGATGCTTCTTTATACTTGAAACTATCGAAGTCTTTAGCTCCCATAGCTTCATTCATTTCTTTAATTGATAATGATACTTTATTGTCCATTTTTATTTCTTCTTTAACTTTTAAAACTTCCTTTGGTACTTGAACAGTAGCCATAACTGCATCTTTGAATTCCTTTGATTCAAGAACTTCTTTAATGTTTAATTTTGGTTGTTCAACTACAATTGGAGTTTCCTTAACTTCTGCAACTACTGCTGGTGCAGTAACTGTTTCTGTTACAATTGTATTTGTTATAGTATTCTCCATTTTTTTTGTGTTTAGAATGTCACTTTCACTATCTAATTCAGATAGAGAACATTCAGGGTGTTCTAATTGAGTCTCCTCTTCTTTAGGTATTTCTCCAACTTGAGCTGCGATTTCTTTATAGATTATTGCAAAAGGATTGGCTATCATACGTGCTCGAGCTAAACCCACTCCACCAAATTTAGATAATTTTTCTATAAATCTGTATACCTTTCCTTGATGATTAACTGGTTTTGTTCCTGCTTTATCTGTGTCGTATTCAATACTTAGTCCTGCATAGTGTCCATTCTTAATTCTAAAATCAACTTCTTCAATGGATTGATTACCTCTATAAAATTTATTTAACTTCATAGAAACCTTAACACCAAAATTCCCATCCTCAAGTTCAACTACTTTAGCATCAGGTTGCAAAAATCCTACTTCATCAAGTTCAGGGTTAGATTCCTTAATCCAATCATGAGCTAAACTAACAGACCTGTAAGCTCCTTGTTGATCTCCTACTTGTGTCGTAGTATTAATATATTCTGCAATTTGATGTAATGCATTCAAAGATAGAATATCTCCTACTCTATCTGGATGAGTTGATGCAACTAGTGCTTCGTAAGTATCTTCTTCTTTAAATTTCAAAGATGAAATACATACATGTTCTTTCATTTCAGATATAGTTGTGTCTTGATTTTCGGGCATTTTGTTTTTTATTGTAATGAAAAATTCTATTCAAATGTCAGCATTAATTCTTTTAAAAGAGTTAATTTAATATACATATAATTTCTAGAATTTATAAATCTTTCTTTAAATTATGGATTTTGTAATCCAACTCCCACACCTTTCGAGTTTGCAACATTTCGTTTTGTACCTGCTCTTTTTTGATTATCTTGTTCAGGCATTGTCTGTCTATTAGGTAATTGATTTTGTCCCATCATAGAATTTTCAGCAGCCATACCTTCCATTTCTAATTGTTTCATCTCATCTTCATACTCTTCTAAGTCCTCTTCATTGATTCCAAGTTTTTCTGCAATCTTAGAAGTTTTATTTTTCATTCCACCTGATTGTAATAATGTTTGCATCTTTTGTGAAGTGTCAGCATTCATAGAATCTATTTGTGCTTGTCTTAAATTATCTTGTTTATATCCTCTATTGAATTTTATATTCCAACCATACGCTTCAAATAATTGACTGTTCAAAGCATCCTCTAATGAATCTTGCCAATCGGAAATATTCATATAATAACCTTTCTCACCAAGACCTCCTGAATCTCCGCCAGTTGCAGAACTACCAATTAAGTATGGGATTCTTGAAACAGGTATACCATAAGCAAATGCAATATTAGAAGTTACATAAAGAGCAAGTTCTTTATATTCCATATCTTTAATATTTCCTTGCAAGTCTTGAATATCTATCTCTCCTGTGAATACTAAATTACCATGTCTGTTTTGGATCTTCTTATATTTCTGTAATGTCTCAACTAAGTATTGATGATTCTTACTTTTAGCAATCTCTTTAGGTAATACAAATACTTTATCTGGAGTTCCACCATTCTCAAGAACTGCGTTCATATTTCCTTTAATTAATCCAAGTAAAATTATTTCTGCCATTAAAGGTTGAATCGGAGTGAATCCTTGAGTTCTACCATTCAATGTTAAATATCTAACATGGATAATTCTATCTGGAGTAAATTGTGCAGTCAATCCATTTGCTCTTTGTTCATAACCTAAAATATCTAGCTCTGTAGAAATAACTCTCATTGTACTAGATGCAACATAATCAATCGCTTTTGCTTTCTTAGTATCTTCATCAATTTGTTTTAATAAGAAATCTTCTTTAATTTGCAAAGTATTAATTCCTTGTGCTTCTAAAACTTCTTTCATTGCAGCTAACATTGCTTTTTTTGTAGG
>JACCDG010859321.1_pt1 | contig 28810 bp, 27 predicted proteins | sample 7442471 | NCBI WGS metagenome assembly JACCDG01 (sample SAMN15323444, study PRJNA562643) | freshwater metagenome | isolation source: river surface water | place: USA:Blue River Watershed | collected 2017-08-17 | reverse complement strand
TTCGAGGAAGGCCGCCTGGGGCGCGAAATCGTCGGGCCGCTTTTTGGGAAAATCGAAAAGCTCGGCGCTTCCGTCTTCGCGCGTGAGTTCCACGGAATCCACGCCCGGCAAACGGTTCACCCACCAGAGCAGGCGGCCCTTCTCCCCGAGGAGCAGCGCACGCTTGAGCGCCGGCTTCGTGTAGAAATCGGTATCGATGGATCCCGAAAAACCCCGGTTCGTTTGCACCAGGAGATTCGATTCCGCGTCGTAGCGCTCCCCGGTTTTCGTGGTGGCGAAAGTGCAGCGGGCGTTTAGCTCTTCGATTTGGCCCAGGCCCAATTCACCCGCGAGGTGCGCCCAGAGCGCCACGGCGTGCGAATGCTCGAGGAGGGATCCGCCGCCTTGTTTCGTTACGCCAAGGTACCCTTCCGAGATGTCTTTCAGCCACCAATGCGCGCCGAGGATATACTGCACGCTTTCGCGCACCTCCACTTGGAGACGGAGAATGCGCCCGATCTCGCCGCTTTTGGCGAGCGCGAGGATCTTCTGGGTAGGCGGCACGAAGTTCAGGTTAAATCCGACGAAAATTTTGGTTTTACTTTGGCGGGCGAGCTCGCGAAAGCGGGGCAGCTCGGGATCGTGCGCACGGCAGAGGGGTTTTTCGAGAAGCAAAGCGCGCGGCGGTCGCGGGCCCGCCAGCTCGCGCATCGCTAGTTCCAGGTGGGAGGCGGGCGGAGTGGCGATGAGAACGGCATCGTAGATTGCCTCTTCCGGATCACGGAGAGTGCGGAGGGAAATGGATTCGTCCCAGGCGCCGTAGCGTTGCGGGAAAATTTCTTTGCGCATCCGCTCGAGGGAATCCGCGCTCGCGTCTACCACGGTTACTTGCCAGCCGCGCTGGCGGCAAGAAAAGCTCAAATGATTGCCCGCTGATCCCGCTCCGTAGACTTTCACGCGCATTTGGTCACCTAAAGTGCTCAAAGTTTACCGAGGCTAAGCGGAATGGGCCAGGGAATTTTCAGGGCAGCGAGCGCCGTTTCCGAGGCGGTGCGTAGCGGAGCGCGAGGAAGGAAAAGAAAACGAAGCCAAGCGTGATCAGGATACCCACCGGGATCCAGGGGTGGAAATAACGAAGCTCGAGCACGCAATCGGCCGCGCAGGCCGGGCCAAGGTCCACGGCCATGGCCCAGCCGTTGGCGAGCCGGAGGGGAGCGGGCTGGCCATTCACCGAGGCGCGCCAGTGGCGGTCGAAGCTTTCGCCCACGGAAACCACGCGCGCTTGCGCCACCTTGCCGCCCGTGATCCGCACCCGCAGAAAATCGGTTCTCTTCTCCAAAATCTCCGCCGAGGCGCCCGCGAAATTCACGAGCCTTCCGGTTTGCTCAGATTTCACGGCGAGCTGCTCGTGCTCGCGGAAACCTTCGGCGAGGAGGGCGTCGGCCACGCTGTCTTTTTCCGCGAAAAGGAGCAGCTCCCGGGGAAAGAAAATATAAGGGAGCGCGGCGAGGTTTCCCTGAATCTTCAGCTCGCCAAATTCGGGTGTATCGTACCCCGCCACGTAACGCGCGCCGAGGAGGTTGAGCATGCGCCGCGGATTTTTCTGCGATAGCTCACGCCAGAGCTTCATGCGCTCGCCGTTCGGGAGCGCGCCGGCGCCGCTCACGTCGGCGATGCCGTTCAACACCGAGTAGGCCGGCAATACATGGTAGGCCACGCTCTGCGCGAGCCGTCCCACCATATCGAGTTTTATTCCCGGAACTTCTTTCAGAAAGGGCCGCTGATCAACCACGGCGAGCGACGAATAACGAAACGCGGCGCCGTGCCGGATTTCCGCCTCGCGCGCGTGGAGATTCGCGAGAATTTTGTCCACGGTGGCAGCGTGCACGGCCGCCACGGGTTCTTCCCAAAGGAGGGCGCGGGCGTGCGTGCCGAGATCGTGGCCGAGAATTACCAGCAAAAGCAGCCAGCGGTAGGGGCGGATCGCGGGCCATTTTTTGAGGGCCGCGAGCAGCGCGATCATCAGCGCCCCGCAAACCAGGTAGTGCCGCAGGCTCGCGAACCCTACGGCCCGCTGCGCTTCCGTGGGGAATATCGCCACGGAGTAGAAGAGCGCTGCCGCGGCGAGCAGGAAAATGGCTAAGGCGCAGCGAAGGGTGAGGTCTTTGGTTTTTCCGTAGGTATCCGCGAGTAAGTTTCGCCAGCCCATCGCCTGCAGGAGGAGGAGGAGTAATCCGAGCGGGATCAGCATTTTTTCGGGATAGCGGAAGAGCTTCCAGCCGGGAAAATAGCGGTAGCATATCTGGTAGAGATCCACCGGGGCGTAGGGTCCGAAGGAAAGAACCAGCGCGCCGAGCACCAGCAACGCCATTCCCACCGCGGGCCGCCGGTTTTCCCGCCAGGCCGCGGGGAGCAACGCGCCGAGAGCGAAAGTTAGGCCGGCGCCGGCGTAGGGCGAGTAGAAAAAGGTAGACGATTGGAACACGCTCCAGTTCACTGCTTTAGGCTCGTAATTTCCGAAAGGCAGCGCGAGGAAAATCTCGCGGATGCGGGAGGGATGAAAACGGAAATTGTTCACTTCTTCCGCGGAAAAAGCTTCCGTGAAGCGCTTGGCGTGGAGAAAGCTTTCGAGAGCGGGTAAGAGCTGGGCCGCCGCGAGCGCCAGGGATCCGATTCCGATCCAGCCCAACGCGAGCAAGCTCTCTCGGCTGGGACGGGCCAGCCACTGCGCGGTCAACGCGAGCGAAAAAAAATAGGCAAACTCCGGCGTGGCGCAATAGATCGGCAGGGCGAGGCAGGCCATCAGCCCAAAGGAATGCCCCGCGAGCGGCCGCCCGGAATCTTTCCCGCGCTCCGTATAGAACCACAAGAAATAGGGGAGAATCGCTTGCCCCGCGAGGAGATTGGGCATGCAGATGCTCGAGATCACCGTGCCCGAGAGGGCGAATAGCAGGGCGAAGAGAATGGCCGGTTCTTTCTCGAAACCCATGCTCCGCAACGCGCGGTGCATGCCGTAGCCCATCACCGGAAAGTGCACGAAGATGAACCAGGTGAAGGCGTAGTGGATCTGGGCCGGGGAAAAAAAGAGCAGGGTGAGGTGGAAAGGATTGAGCACGCCGCTCTTAAGATCAGCCCAGTAAGGGTGGCCATTGTAAATGAAAGGGTTCCAGGTAGGGAGCGCGCCCTCCGTGCGGAGCGTATTCAGCCAAAAGAATTTTCCCGGCAGAAAAGAGCGGAGAATATCTCGTTCCACGAAGGAAACGGAAGCGTCGAAGAGTAGGGGCGCGAAGGGAAACACGATTACCGCGATGGCCAAAAGCCAAGTGGCGAGTAGAAGCTTATTCTCCGTCCTTGCGATGCGCATGAGAAATTATTGGCTTAAGGCTGGGCGTCGTCAATCGGGAAGGCGGGGGAAAAGGGGCGAGAGAAGGGGCTGGTGCCGGCGGCCGCTTTCTTCGGCCCGCGATTGCCAGAGGGCGGGCGCCTGTAGGGAAATAGGCCGGCCGCGGAAAGCATGCTCCACGTGAGTTAGATGAGCGTGGAGAGAGGGAATTTTGCTCTCCGGCTTTCGCCGTGCCAAGGTGATGTGCGGACGGAAACGGGGATGGCGTTCCCGGAGGAAGCCGCGGCGCTCGAGCAGGGCATTTACCTCACGGTGCCACGCCACCAGGGCCGCGCTCGGCTCGCACTCGAGCGCGAGCACGGTGGGCCAGAGGGCAAGCGGGCCAGCCACGAGCGCGCTCGCCGGCGGCGCGCCGAGGGCGCAGAGCTCCGGCAGGCCGGCGAAAAAATCGGTCGAGGAAAACTCCGAGAGGAACTTGATCGTTACGTGGTAGTCGACAGGGAGGAGGAATTTGAGGGCGGGATCGGGCGGGAAGGCGAGGGCGGCCCCGTTCAGTTCCGCGGAGAAATCATCTTCTATGCCGAAGGCGAAAAATCCTCTCATGGATTAGAGGGTCTCGAAATAATCCAAATCCCGCCCGTGCGTTTCGCGGAGAAAATAAAGCGCGGCGAATGCGAGTAGGAGCACCACCAGTCCCACCACGAGCGCGCTGTTCACCACGCCGAGCGATCCCTTCAGCGCCGAGAATCCCAGCGTGATCGGCACCACCGAGCCGCGCACGAAGTTAGGGGTAGTGGTGGCCACGGTAGCGCGGATATTCGTGCCGAATTGTTCGGCGGCGATGGTTACGAATACCGCCCAGTAGCCCGTGCCGAAGCCGAGTCCGAAGCAAAGCGTATAAAAAGATACCAGGCTCCAGCCGCTCTGGAAGGCGTACACGAGCACCAGCAAACTCGTGATCGTGAGGAAGAGAAATACCGATTGCTTCCGCGAGCGCAGCCACTGGCTGAGCAGGCCAGAGGTAAGATCGCCGAGCGAGAGACCCACGTAGGCCCACATGATGCTCTTCGATCCCGTAACCACTCCCTGCACCCCGAGCGCCTGGCTGAGTTCGGGCGCGAAGGTGATCAATACCCCGATCACGTACCAGATCGGCACCCCGATCAAGATACAACAAAGGTAGCGGCCGAAAATCACGCGGTTCTGAAAAAGCTGGTGGAAACGCCCGCGCCCCACCGCGTGGCGGCTCATCGATTCGAACATGCCTGATTCGAGCAGCTTCGCACGCAGCACGAGCAGGCCCAGTCCCATACCGCCGCCCACGATATAAGCCACCTTCCAATCGAAAAAATCGCCGATCAGCGAGGCCAGCACGGCGCCGAGGATGCCTACGCTCGCCACGATCGAAGTGCCGTAGCCGCGGCTTTCCTTACCCATCACCTCCGCTACCAGGGTGATCGCGGCGCCGAGTTCGCCGGCCAAGCCGATCCCGGCGATCAGACGTAGCCACGCGTACATTTCCGGGCTCGTTACGAAGGCGTTGGCGATATTGGCGAGGGAATACAGCAAAATCGAGCCGAAGAGCACGCTCTTGCGCCCGCGCAAATCGCCGAGCACTCCCCAAAGAATCCCGCCGAGCAGCATCCCCGCCATCTGAAAATTGAGGAGCTTTACGCCCACCGCGAGCAATTGATCCTCGGGAACGCCAATCGCGCGGAGGCTCGGCATGCGCACGATGCCGAAGAGCAGGAGGTCGTAGATATCCACGAAATAGCCGAGGGCGCAAACGAGCACGGTGAAGAAGACGGAACGGTCTTTGTTGGCGGCGGCGGTATTCATGCGTGCACTGATTTAGCCATAGGCTCTCCCGATTACAAGGCAATCCGTAGGAAGCGGCGCGAGGTAAACTGCGGTTCTTTATCTGCTAGGCAGTGCGCCCCCTCTACTGGCACAATTTCGCCATGAAAAAGCTCCTCCCGCTCGTATGGCTCGCCATTTTCTCCTGCACCCACAAGAAGCGCGCGGAGCCCATTCCCGAAGCCCCCACCAAATATAGCCGCGCAGAGTTCGACCACTGGATCGACGACGATCACGACTGCCAAAATACCCGCCAGGAGATGCTCGTGGCGCGCTCCCTCGAGCCGGTAACCTTTACCGCCAAGGCGAAGAAAAAGAAGTGCACGGTGAAAACGGGGCAGTGGAAAGATTTTTATTTCCATGAGGTGCTCGAGAACGCCCAGGAAGTAGACGTGGACCACGTGGTTCCCCTCAAGCACGCCTGGGACGTGGGCGCCTACGCCTGGAACGAAGCGAAGCGCCGCGAATTTGCCATGTGCTCACGAACCGTAAATACAACCGCCAGAAGGGCGCCAAAACCATCCTCGAATGGATGCCGGTGGACCGCGCTTACGCCTGCAAGTACGTAGCGCAATGGTTTCGCATCAAGGAAAAATACGTTTTGTCGATATCTGATCAGGAAAAAGAATACCGCGCGATGCTGAAGTGCCTGCAGTAGCCTAAACACACAGCTTCAGTCCCCGCAGGCCCGGATCCGCTTCTGGATCAGTCGCCTCTCGGGCTCCGTGCCCACCAATGCCAGCGCCTTTTCGTAGTTCAGCTTCGCGCCCGCGTTATCGCCCTTCCGGCGCATTAGCTCCGCCACCGTGGCGTGCATCAGGTAGTACGACTTTAGCGGCGGCAGATCCTTGATCTTCTCCACTTCGGCGAGCCCGGTATCCCAGCCGCTAACCATCGCCACCGCCACCGCGCGGTTCAGGGCCACGATGGGTGAATGCTCTCGCCAGAGCAAGAGGTCGTAGTAGTGCAGGATCTGTTCCCAGTTTGTTTTCTCGAAGGAAGGCGCGATCGCGTGGCAGGACGCGATCCCCGCCTGCAGGTGGTAGGCCGTGAGGTTCTCGCCCTCGGCCGATCTCTCGAGCAGGCGCAGGCCCAATTGGATCTGCGTCTGGTCCCAGAGCGAGCGATCCTGCTCTTCGAGCAGCAGCAGCTCCCCCTCGGCGTCAATACGAGAATTAAAGCGCGAGATCTGGAAATGCATGAGGGCCAGGAGCGCGAACACCTCCGGTCTATTGCCCACGTTGTGGTTCGAGAGCGCCGTGGTTCGGTAGATCGCTTCTTCGCAGAGATCCCGCCGCGTGAGCGAATCGCCGGTGGTGGCGAGGTAGCCTTCGTTGAAGAGGAGGTAGAGCACCTCCATCACCGCCTCGATCCGCGCCTCGAGCTCTTCGGGCGGCGGTACCTCGTATTTTAAGCCGAGCTCGGCGATTTTCTTCTTCGCGCGCACCAAACGCTGGGCAATGGTTTCGTCCTTGGCCAGGAAGGCGCGGGCGATTTCCGGCACGCCGAATCCGCAGAGCGTTTTTAGCGTGAGCGCGATCCGAGCTTCGCGGGGCAGGGCGGGATGGCAGCAAACAAACATCAGCTTCAGCTGATCGTCTTCGATTTCTTCGTGGAGAACGGCTTCCGGCGCGGGGGAGGAATCCAGGAGGGTTTCGAGGATATCGCCTTCCTGCGGAAGATCGCGGGATTTACGGATATGATCCATCGCGGAGTTTTTCGCCGCGCGGAGGATCCAGGCCCCGGGATTTTCGGGGATGCCCTGGAGCGGCCAAGTTTGCACGGCCTTGAGCAGGGCCTCCTGCACCACAGTTTCGGCGAGGTCGAGGTGATGGGGGCCGAAAAAGCGGGTCAGGTAGGCCACCATTTGCCCCGCTTGGCGGCGAAACAAGTGATCGAGGGTGGCCTGCACCTGACTCATCTTCTAGTGCGATCCCATTTCGAAGATCTCCACGCGTTCCCCGTGCGTGAGCGCGGGGCAATCACGGGCGATCGCGATGGCTTCGTCCCGGTCTTGCGCCGAAAAGATGAAGTAGCCGTTCAGGGCTTCCTTCGTTTCGGCGTAATGGCCGTCCACTATTACCACTCCTTTTTCCGCGGTGAGCTGCGTTCCCCCTTGCTTGAGGGGAGAGCCGACTTTGAAGCGGTCCTCGCGCTTCAGGCGGTTCACGAAGGCGTAGTACTTTTCCATGATGCGCTGTTTGTCGTCGGCGCTCATGCCGTCCCAGGCTTGGTGCTTTCCGTGCATGATGAGCATGAAATCAGCCATCAACGGTCTCCTTCCAATTCAAAAACCTCGAGATCGTCAAAGCGCAGTACCGGGCAATGATGGGCGATCTCCGTGGCCTCGTTCATGTCGGCTGCTTTTACCATAAAGTATCCAGTGAGAACTTCCTTCTTTTCTTTGGCAATAAGTAGATAGCGCTTCATCTCACACCTCCACTTCGCGCACTTCCACGTACCCGCCTTGGTAGAGGAGGGTAGGGCAATCTTTCGCGAGCGTTACGGCTTCGTCGTAGCTCGCGGCTTCCACAATATAGAAACCACCGATGCTCTCCTTGGTTTCCGTATAGGGCCCATCCTGGATTGTGCCGTTTACGAGATCGAGCTTGCGGCCTTCCCCGTCGCGGAGCTTGTGCGCGAAGATTCTTTTCTCGCCGAGCTTCTGGGTCCACTCTATGTATTTTTGCATCACGAACGAACCGTCGTATTGCTTAGCTTGTTTTCTCTTCTCGAGATCGCCGCAGCAGATATTGATCATGTATTTGGCCATAGCCGCTCCTTACTGTGCGCTCGTTTTCGTGAAGAGGAAATCTTCGCTCACGGGTTGGCCGTTCTGCGTGCCCTCGATGCGCGCGAGGAGGGACCCATCGGCGCCAAGCTCGTAGATAATGCGGGTGGGGAAATCGTGCGCGGGATTTTCGAATACCGCCTTGTTGGCCGTAATCGATTTCAGCGCGAAGGTTACGCCGGGTTGGCCGAAAGGGAAGGGCTGCAGCACAAGGTTGCCTTGGTCTTCGTAGACTTTTTCAAATTCGAAAAAATCCAGGCGTTCGCCGCTAGCGATTTTGGTCATTCCGAGGATCACGCCGCCCGAGCTTGAACTGTACTGGGCTTCCATCGGTGCGCCGTGGAATTCGCCTACCCATTGGCCGCTCAGCCAATCGAGGCTCTGGATTTTCACGGCGGCGTGGGAGGCGCCGGCATGGGTGAGGAGGGCGAGGATAAATAGTGCGGTCCGTTTCATGGGATCTCCTTAGAGGTTGGTTGGTGTTCTCAAAGGGAAGACGTTTGCGGAAGACCGAAATCGACATCCCCCCAAAATAATTTTTATTTCGCGGAGCGGCGTTAGGGATTTTGACGACTTACACGGGTAGAAAGCGTTCCCCGGGAATGATTCTTGAACGCGTTCATCCGTTACTTACGGAGCTTTTCCCGCACGCGGGCGGCCAAACGCTCTTCCACTCCCGCCCATTCTGACGAAATCACACTATAGTAGGCGTCGTCACGGAGCGCTCCATTGGGCAGGATCATGGCGTTGCGTAAAATTCCCTCGAATGTGGCGCCGATTTCGAGTTTTTTGTTTTTCGGATCGATGGACGAAAATTCCGTCGGGTTAAGTTGTGGGAGGTCACCTTCGCTCACTAGTTTCGGCGAGGGGTCTTTCGATCCGGAGCAGGAATTGAGTTTCGTCGACGCCGGCGAAGAGAATCAGCGGATTTCTCTCCGGAAAAGCATTGACCTTCCCATCACGGGAAGGTCAATCCTGGCGTAAACTTTAGTAGCTTCGCCGAACACATGCCAAGTTGCTGCATCGGGAGAGTGGAATTTGAATATTGGGGAGCTCGCTACCGCCGCCGGCGTTACGGCAAAACTTATTCGTCACTACGAGGGCCTCGGTATCATACCGAAAGCCGCCCGCACTCGTTCGGGCTACCGAATTTATACGGAAGAAGACGTGGAATGCCTACGCTTCGTGCGGCACGCCCGTAGTTTTAATTTTTCCACCAAGGAAATTAAGAAGCTGGTGAACCTTTGGCGAACCAAGGATCGCGCGTGCAAAGACGTGCGCGCGGTGGTGAAGTCCCACCTAGACGAAATAGAGATACGGATTTGCGGGATGCAGGCGATTGCGGCCAGGCTGCAAGAGCTCGTGGAAAATTGCCCGAACGATTCTTCTTCCGATTGCAATATTTTTGCGGCTCTCCGCTAGCGCACTAATTCCACCCTGAATTTCCGCCCCTTGATCTTTCCTTCGCGCAGGCGATGCATCGCGGGTTCGGCCACGCGGCTCGAAATCGCCACGTAGGAGAAGCGGTCGTGGATTTCGATCTTGCCGATATCGGCGCCGGAAAATCCCCCGGCGTCGCCGGTGAGCGCGCCCAGGATATCACCCGGGCGTAATTTGTCTTTGCGGCCACCACCGATGAAGAGCGTGGTCATTTTCGCGGGCGCGGCGGGGGCGGATACTGCATCCAATTCTTCCGTGGCCGGTGGAGACCGTTTCTCGATAGTGGAAACCGCCTGGAGCTCCTTCACCTTGTAAGTTTCGCCTGGCAAGGCAAAGGAAATCGCCACGCCGCTTTTCCCGGCCCGGCCGGTGCGGCCCACGCGGTGGAGATAAATATCGGGCTTCGGCAGGTCGAAGTTCACCACGAGCGCGAGGTCGGCCACGTCGATCCCGCGCGCCGCCACGTCGGTGGCCACGAGGAGGCGCAAGCTAGAGTTGCGGAACTGCGCCATCACGCGATCGCGCTCGGACTGCTCGAGATCGCCCTGTAGCGCGGCCGCGCTCACGCCGGCGTCCACTAGGCAAGCGGCGAGTTCCACCACGGTGGCTTTTAGATTGCAGAAAACGATGGCTTGCTCGGGCTGGTAGGTTTGGATCGCCCAGAGGAGGGCATTGAGCTTGTCTTCTTCCGCGAGCGTATAGAGATGCTGCTCGATCTGCGCCTTCTGCTCGCCCTCGATCGTCACGCGCACGGGATCGCGTTGGTAAGCCGCGCTGATCGATTCGATCGAATCCGGAAAGGTGGCGGAGAAGAGAACGGTTTGGCGATCCGGCGGTACTTCGGCGAGCAGCTCCTCCATTTGTTCCTGGAAACCCATGTCGAGCATGCGGTCGGCTTCGTCGAGCACTACTTGGCGGCACTCGCGCAGATCGAGGGAGCCGCGTTTTAGGTGGTCGAGCACGCGGCCGGGAGTGCCCACCACGATATGGGCGCCCATGCGCAGGCCGCCGAGCTGCGATTGCACGGGCTGCCCGCCCACGAGGCCGGCCACGTTGAGCCCGGGAAAACGACGGCCGAGACGGCGGAGCTCGCGGGTAACCTGCACGGCGAGTTCGCGGGTGGGGCAGAGCACGAGGGCTTGTACTTTACGGCGGGTGATCTCCAATTGGTTCAGGATGGGCAGACCGAAGGCCAAAGTTTTGCCGCTGCCGGTACGCGATTGCCCGATAAGATCTTTTCCCCCCAGCAGAACCGGGATCGCTTCGGCCTGGATAGGCGTAAGTTCGGTGAAGCCGATTTCGTCCAGCACTTGGAGAAGAGTGGGCGAGAGGGGCAAGGAAGAGAAGGGAATAGGCTTAGGCACGATGCGGGCTTATACCATACTCAAAATTCCGCGCCCACCTTTCCCTCGATATAGGGCAGCACGCGGAAAAAGTTAGGGTTCGCGCTGAAGGCATTGGTGCCGGCTCCCCAGTTGCCCTCGAGGCGGTCATAACGGCCGAACTGCAATCCGCCTCCGATCATCGCAAAAAACTGGCGCGCGAGGGGAAGGCGGTATCCCGCCAAAAGGGTGAGGGATTGCCCGGATAGGCCCACGCTCGACTGGGCGGAATTGTGGAAATAGGAAGTGTATTTCTCGAAATAGAGGCGGGCGGTGCCGTACCAGCCGCGATCGGCGGGCTGGAAATAATGGGTGGCTACCACGCCCCAGGCACGTCCGCGAATCGAGGGGATAAACATATTGCCCTCCGGCGCGCCGGCGAATCCGATCACCGAGGGCCCCACCGCCCATTGAGGATGGAATTTGTAGAGAGCCTCGATGGTGAAGATCCGGAAGAGCAAGAGAAGGGGGGCGGTGCGCACTTCGAAGCGGCGCCCGGGATCGTTTTCCGCGGAGGCCTGGTTCGCCCCTTCCGGTTTGGGACGAACCCGCGCCGCGGGCCCGGCCACTCGCTTGCTCGGTTTCTCGGGCGGCCGGGCGGCGAGTGCCGAAAACGAAAGCAGGGAAAGCAAAAGCAGCGGCAATACTTTTTTGTTCATACGCCCAGCATAGCAAATATTCTCCATTCTCCCCGAAGGTGTTAGGATTTTTCTCATGCCGCGCGCGCTATCCGTTCTGCTAGCTTTGCTCAGCCTCGGGCTGCTCGTTCTCTTCGTGCACCTCGCCTGGATTGGCTTCATTAGCGATTCGGAAATTTGGTCGATTACCCTCGCGAAGCATATTTTCGAGGAAGGGCGATCGCCTTGGGTTTTCACGCGACCACTTTTCTACGGACCCCTGGCGCTGTTCGAATATTTCCCGCGGGATGCGATGGGCGTATTTCGGGCCGCGGGCCTCGCCTTCCTGGTGAACGGACTGCTAGTCGCATTCCTTGGTTTCCGCCTGGCCCGCACGCTAGCGGAAGAGCGGTGGCCTACCGCCCGTATCCTTCCCTGGCTCACGCTGGTATTCCTGCTCTCTCATCCCTTCTTCCTAGAGCACGGAGCGCGCCTCCAACCCGATCTCGTGGCTTGCGGCCTGGTGCTCTTCGCGATCGAACGCACCTTGCGCCTTGGCCCTCCGGGAGAGCGATTACCCTGGAAATCGGTGCTCACCTGGCTGCTGCCCCTCCTGGCCACGCCGAAGGCGGTGCTGAGTATTTTGCCGTTCGCGATTTTCCCGGCGAAGGGCAAACCACGTGAACTCGCGATTACGGTTGCCCTCGCTTTCCTTTTTAGCCTGATGGTTTTCTTTCCCGCGGGCACCCGCTACGTGATGGATTTGGCGCTTTCTCCCCCCGATGGTCAGAAGTTTTTCTCCGCGCCGCATTTTCGCTCCGTCTTTTACTTTTTCGGCAGCGCGCTTCCCTTCACGGCGCTCTTCGCCCTGCGCTTCGTAACTTTCACTCTGCGCTGGCGGGAAAATCTCTTCGCCGACCACGCGCACGCCTGGCGCGAAAAAAAATTCGCCGCGTTCACGGCGCTTTCGCTGTGGATGATGCTCTTAAGCCCCGAGAAATTCCCGTACTTTGTGGCCTCCTTCGTGCCGCTTTTTGCGGTATTCACCGCGCGGGTGGGCGAGGATCTGTGGATCTTGTTGAGTAGTGAAGGTGAGGAGAGCGTACGCCGAAGAGCGCCCGCGGCGGTTTTCTCCCTTTGCTTCACCGTGCTCGCGATGGGCGTTGCGGGCGTAGGGAACTACCAGCGGATGGCGGAGCAAGGCAACGCCACCGAGCAATTCAAAGCGGTACAAATCCTGGAGAATTACCTGAATCAATATCCCGATGCGATCTACTTCGACGTGATCGGCATCGTTCCCACGCGCGCGCGAATGCGCCTCTTCGCTGGGCCGAACGATGCGCTCGTGAATGCCCATACGGGCGGCTGGGTGGTAAGCCATCCCCCGCACTTGATCTTTGCCGTGGAAAGGTACGCGTACGTGGCGGACTGGCTGGCCCCGCTCATTCAGGAACGGTACTTTTCGCTCGGCTCCGGCATATTCGCGCGCTGGGATAGCCTCGAGAAACCCTGGACCGCCGCTACGCTCACGACGCCGCAGCTCCATGGTACGATCGCGGCCCTAGCCAAATCTGTGGGCCGGCAAGATGTTTTGAATTTCTCGGCGCTCGTGGGCTTACCCGGCCAGGCCCCGTACCGGGTGGAAACCTCCCTGCAGGGCGTGCCCATGCTTATGCGGGCGCGGAAGGGTTTGCGCGTTTACGCGCTTTCGCCTTTCGTGGATTTACCCATTCTCCCGCAACCGCTTTCGAAACTCTTCCGCTTTGGCCGGGCTTTCTAAAAACTGTCCAGCATCGCTTTTAATTCCGAATCATCCGGATCGATCTGGCGGGCCGCCGTGAGGATTGCCGTGGCGAAAAAATCTGCTTAAGATAGAGAGCACCGGAGGAGACCATGAAAAAGATCGGCTTAGGAATTCTGTGTTTTTTGGTTTTGGGTTGCAGCAAGAAACTGGATCTGCAATCGGAACAGCAGAAGCTCAGCTACGCCTTAGGCCAAAGCCTCGCCTGGCAGATTAAGCAGAAAGCCCTCAGCGTAGATCCCGAGCTCGTGGCCGATTCTCTCCGCCGTGGCCTTAAAGGCGAAACTCCCGAGATCGCCTATCTGCAAATGAAGCAGATTCTCGTTGCCGCCAATCCTGCGCCCGCGAGCACGAATTCGGCCGCCCCGGTAGCGGCCCCTAAGCTGGCCCCGCCCGCGACGCCGAAAAAAGAGAGGAGCGGGAAAAAGAACTAGGTGCGGATCGCGCTCCTCGCTTGCCTTCCCGTCCGGCGCGCAGTAATTTGCCCGGCCAGGAGGGTTCCCATGAAAATCGCTTTTCTGCTCGCCATCTTCCTCGCTGCCCCCGCCGAAGCCCGTGTCCTGCGCCCGAACCCCGCCGACTTTTCCTTAATCACCGATTTCCGCGCCGAATGGTGCGCGGCGAGGCTTTGCTACGGCAAATCCCTTTACGCCCGCTTCCGCGAGGTGCGCTCTATCCTGGTGCTAACCGAGTTGCAAACCGAGTTGCAAACCGAGTTGCAAACCGAGTTGCAAACCAAAGCCCTCTACGTAGAGAGCGAGCCGGCGGGCGTGGAGCTGCTGAAACCGAACTTCGCCGTGGTGGGGCCCGTGAACGAATCCGCGCGCCGGCCGGCCGAAATGGGCGCGGCCAGCCTAGCCTTCGACCAGAACGGCGAAGTGAGCGCCGTGCAAATCTTTAGCCCGGGCTTGGGCGTGGTGCGAGGCATGCGCCCCTAGTTCTTGGCCGTGGGGATCCGTATCAGGTAAACCGCCACCGCGATCCCGATCGTGGCCAGCATGATCTTCAGCGGAATAGGCCGCACGAAAAACGCGATCGATGAGCCGAGCGAGATCGTGAGCAATGTGAGCGCGATGATCTTCGTCTTGAATGGGATGGTGCCGTTTTTTTTCCAGTTCAGGATATAGGGCCCAAACCAGCGGTGGTTGAGCAGCCAGTTATAGAAGCGCGCCGAGGATTTGGCGAAGCAGAGGGCCGAAAGCAGGAGGAAGGGCGTGGTGGGAAGCACGGGCAAAAAAATACCCACGATCCCCAGGGCAAAGGAAATCCAGCCCACCGCGATGAGCAGCCAGCGCAGCGCCTTGCTTTGGTGTGGGCGCACATCGGCGGAAAAGTCTTTGAAATCTCTCTTCATGCGAATTACGAAAATTGTGGCTTCAGGAGTCCCGCCGCGAGGAGCCCGCTCCAGGAAACTTCCCCGTCGGTGGTGTCGCCGGCACGGAGTTGCGCCAAAAATTCGGGCAGAGTTTTCAGCACCACCTCGATGAATTCATTGGGGTCGGGGGCTTGGTCGTGGGCGCGGCGGCAGTCGAGCGCGAGGAAGCCCCGAATTTCCACGATCGAGTAGGCACCCTCGAAGTAGCGTCCGAGCGGAATCAGCTTTTGGCCGGGCACGTAGCCCGTTTCTTCCCGCAGCTCCCGGAGCGCGGCCTCTTCCGCGCTTTCGCCTTCGTCCACGAATCCTCCGGGCAGTTCGTCGAGAATGGCGCCCGGGCCCGGGCGGAATTGGCGAGCCAGGATCACCCTTTGGTCGCCGGTGAGGGCTAGTACGGTAACGATCTGCCCGATTTTATTGAGCGCGTAGGTGGCGAGGCGCCCGTCGGGGAGTTCGTATTCCACATCCTCGATTTGTTTATAGGGCGAGTGGCGGTGGGTTTTACGGGAGACTACTTTCCAGGGTTTCATTACGTGAATATTAGTCGGAATCGGGAGGGATATGGTAAAAATTAGAAAATACACGGAGGTCAATGGAATGCGCTCCTCTCTATTTTTCTTTCTGCTTTCTACTCCCGCTTTCGCGGCGCTCGATGCCGGCACTCTCATGCTGGAACATTTTCCCGAGCGTGTGCCTCCCGGCCTGAGCGTGGCCGCTCCCACTCGCATCGATTGGGCCCAGCCCCCGCTCGGCTGCGTAGAAGAAATGGTTCCGCACCTCGCCGATCGGCCCTGCCCCAACCTTTCGCGGGTGGAAAATCCCCATAAGGATTGGCCGGCGGATATGTCGCCCAAAGAAAAGGAATACTGGTTTGGGCAGCGGCGCGGCATCAACGCTTGCCGCGCGTTCGAGGTGCAGCGCCGCGAAGCCGCCCAACCCGGCAGCATGACGCCATCCATGATCCAGCTCGCCTGGATGAATACCCTCGCTCTGGCGCGCTACGAGGAAAAAGTAGCGGCGGTTTACGAGGCGAGCCGGCGCTACGGGGTTCCGCTCCACGTGCTCACCGGCGCGGTTTACCAGGAAAGCCTTTTCTCCGAGCTCGGCATCGCCGACGATGGCGGGAATTTCTCCTGCGGCGTGGAGCAGATCAACCTCATCGGTTGGTGCGGCTGGGCGAACGAGCAGAGCGCGGCCGAAAAATCGGCCATGAACTGGCCGCAGGAGAAAGTGAATTGTCTCGATACCGGCACAGTACAGCTCTCCCTGGTGCGTCCGCTTTATAAAATCGCGCTCACTCGCCTGCGTGGACTACCCGAGTACCGTCTGCAGAAAGAGCACTTCGCCAATATTCCGCTCGCGAGCGTGGTGAATCAGTGGCCCGCGGCCGCGCCCGAGGTGCAAGCGCTGCGCTACCAATTGGTGATGAGCTTTATCAATAGCTGCTCCGATGCGCGCCGGGGCATCCTCGCCAAGGGCCACGAGCTTTCGGGCATCTATAAACAGTTTGTATCTATAGCGCTGAAAAATAAGGACCGTTACGCGCGCGGCGATCATTTTGCCCGCGAGTGCCGCGAAGTGCAGGCCGGCAACGCTTATCCCCTGCACACGGGCTGGCTGCTCACGGTGGCCGCCTACAACGCGGGTCCGCGCGCCGTAGACGCCGCCGCCCATTATAACGGCTGGACCCGCGACGAAATGAACGATCCGCGCCAGGTGGCGGGCTATAATCCCACTGATATCGTGGATTCGCTCTACTGGGGCGGGCGCTATAATCCCCGCAACGACCTCATCGAATTCGACGGACTGAATGGCGGCGCCAAGAGTTGGACCTGGTTCAAGGGCTGCGTGGCCCAGCGGCACGTGGCGCGCGTGATGCAACACGTGACTTTATTGCCCGAGTTCTTCGTGGATAGTTTAGAGAACGGAATCGCCTGCGCGCGCTCTACGTTTGATTCCGAGGGCAACCTGATCCAATCGGCGGTGCCGTCCTTTCGTCGGGCCTCTTCGGGGAGGAAGTAGGGGAAGGCGTGATCTTATTCGTCGCGCTGCCGCCACCGGCGCCGGAGAGGTTGACCTGTGAGCTAAAAAGCGTTTTCGAAGATTCCGTAAAGATCCACGCCAGCGCCGAAATTCAGGTTGGCGACCGTATCTTGCGGCTCGCCTCTCCCGACTGCGGGGAGGGGGTCGCCTGCCAGATCGATTGCTATTTGCAGAACGGTTCGGCCAGGGAGAGCCTCGGCCATTAGTGGCCAGCAACGCAAGGCGCCACCAGATCGCGCCGCTTTGCCTATTTCCTCCGCTTGGTTATTTTCCCCATCCGTCGCCCGCTTGAGTACAATTCCCGTATGCGCTCCAAGCTCGCCCTCTTTCTCGGCCTCGCCGTATTCCTGATCCACGGCGCCTATATAGGAAAGCTCGGCTGGAATCAGGGCGCGCGGCTCGGCGCGATTTTCTCCTTCGTGGAACCGGGCACGCCCGTATCCGGCACTTTTCAAGTTCTGCCCTATATCGGCCAAGCCCATTCGCGCGGGCTCTGGACTTGGGACTGGGCCGAACACGAGGGGCGTTACTACTCCAACAAGGCGCCGGGCGCTTCTTTCCTCGGCGTGCCCGTTTATTTTGCGCTCTACCATTGGCAAAAGGCCTTCGGCGCCGATCCCGGATCCCGCGAGTGGACCACCATCAACGCCCACCTCATTTCGCTCTTTGTTTCCACCCTCTGCACCGCGTTCGCTACCGCGCTTTTCTTTCTTTTTTTGCACCATAAGGGCCTGCGTGCCCGAGACGCCATGCTTAACTCACTGGTTTTCGCATTCGCTACCCTGATCTTTCCCTTCGACACCTCTCTCTGGGGGCATACCACCGCGGCGGCCTTCCTGCTGCTCGCGGCCACGCGGCTTTCGCGCACAGAAAAAATGCCCACCATCGCCTGCGGTTTCTTCGCCGGCATGGCCTTGCTCACGGAATACCTCGCGGGCATCAGCCTCGTGCTTTTCGCGCTTTATATTCTCTACCGGAAATCGTACGCGCGGCGGATCGTGTATTTCTTTGCGGGAGCGCTGCCGCCCGTGCTGCTGTTGCTCGTTTACCAGAAGATCGCGTTCGGCGGATTCTTCGTCACGGCCTTCGCGAAATCGAACCCTCTCTTTATGGGTTCGGCCACGGATATGGTCGGCGTGTTTTCGCATTTTTCTTTTTTTACTCTTTGGGACCTGCTGTTCTCGCCCTTTCGCGGGCTTTTCTTTTTCATGCCGATATTGTTTTGCGCTTTTTACCGCCGTCGCTGGGATCCTTACTCGATCTTCTGCCTCCTCAGCGCCGCGCTTTACGTGCTCGTGATTTCCCTCTTTAATGCTTGGCACGGGGGCTCGAGCACGGGCCCGCGCTACCTGATCCCGGCGATTCCTTTTCTCTGCCTATTGCTGCCCGCCTACTCGCCGCTCAAAAAAACGCCCAGACTTTTCTACGCGGTCGCGGCGCTGCTCTCCGCGCTGCATATGTGGGCGATCACGCTCGTGGATATCATGATCGACCCGGGCGAAAAGAACCCTCTCTTTCACGTGATCTACCCAGAGCTTTTCGGCGCGCGCGGATCGGAAGAATGGCAGTTTCTCCTCACCGCGCCGAAGCCCGCGGCGGCGCTTCTCTCGCTCGCGATGCTGGCCGGGGTTTGCGCGGCCTTGCTCAGGGCTGCGCGGAAAGCGTGAAAACCAGGCGCGCGTCGCCCGCGAATTCGCCGGAGTAGCCGAGCTTCACGCGCGGGCCCACGCTGGCGTCGCTCGGCGGGAAGAGGCTGAAGGCGTGGCCTTCGCAATCGGCGAGATGCCGGGAAAAGTAAACGATGGCCGGCGTGAACACGCTCGGCGTATCTTGCAGGTCGAGCCACACCATTTGTCCCGAAGGGGCGCCGAGCGCGCCGCAGATTTCGCCTACCGTCCGCGCCAGTTCCCGATGTTCCGTGCCGAAATGCATGCCGCGGGTGCCGTAGTGCGCGTGCACTTGGGTGAAGGCGCCGGCCACGAAAATGATATTGCTGATCACGGTGAGCACGGCGAGCGTTTTAAGGGCGAAGCGGGCCCACTTTTGGCCCGCGCCGCTGATCGCGAGCGCCGCGAAGAGGAATCCCATCCACCAGATGCCCATGAAATAATGTGGGTGGAATTCGGCCGGTGCGAGGATCAGGTAGAAAAGAAAGGTGGCGAAGGTGGCTACCACCCCGAACACCACCAGCAGGGGCTGATCGGTCTTCGTCATCCGGTAAGCGCACCAGAATAGAGAGCCCACCGCCACCACGCGCAGGCAGAGACCGATATCGAGCACCACCAGCAGAGTGGGGAGATTGCCGATGAGATCAGGGAGAAACTCGTACCAAGTATCGAAAAAATACTCCATGCCGGTGGTGGAGAGAAACTGCCCCAAGCTCTGGATCATCTGCAGGCCCGTGTAGAGCGAATTTCGCGGGCCGGGAGAGCTGATCTGGGGAACGAGGCGGATCAGGCTCGGCACGTAGAAGAGGAGCGGGATAAAAAACGAGCCGAGCCCGGCGTAGAGCAGAGGCTTGGCGCGGGGGAGGCTGCGCACGCGCAGGAGCCGGTAGCAAATCCAGGCCACGGAGGCGAGCAGGGGCAGGCTCATGAGATGGATATTGAACGCGAGCCCGCAGGCGAGGCCGAGGAGCGCGAACGTGCGCGGGCGCGGGTCCGTTTCGAGGATGGAGACCGCGTAGAGGATGAGGCCGGTTACCAGCACGAGGAAGGTATTGTCCCAGGCGTGGCGGGAATAAAAGAAGAGGAAGGGCGAGGCGGCGGCGAGCAGGGCCGCCCAGGAAGCGGTGGCGAGGCCGAGGGAGCGCCGGAGCGCGAGGAAAAAGAGCAAGATGCCGCCGCCCAGGCAGAGTGCGTGGTAGGCGAGGAGGAGGCTTACGTTCGCGGTGAGGAAACGTAGCGGCAGGTAAAGCCAGAGCGCGGTGGGCCCGTAACGCATGCCGAAGGAACCTTTGAGGCCGAGGGTGGGGAAACGCCAGTGGCTCATGTTCTGGTCGAGCAGAAGCTGCAGCATCGGCTCGTCGTTGAGGAAGGGTGCGGCGCCGAGACCGAAGAAACGGGCGGCGAAAAGGAGAAGCGCGCCGGCGCAAAGGCAGTAGGCCTCCCAGGGCCGCGGGCCACGCGGGGGCATCTCTCCCATTTTCACTAGTCTCAGCCGGGCCATGCTTTCTATTACAGAGGATGGAAATCGCAGATTCAAGCATTTCTGGAGAATGCCGGCGAACTTTCTTACAATCGGGGAATGCGATGGCCCGAGTTTTCCGCCCAGTTCTGCCGGCGAAGCGCTTTCTACTGCGCCGCTTTCGCTTTATTGCTCGCGATCACGGCGGTGAGGCAGAAATCCGTAACGGTGGACGAGTTTCAAGCCTTGCCTTCGGGCCTCGCGATCTGGAAGACGGGCGATTTTCGTTTCCCGAAAGGCACGCCGCCCCTCTCGCAGGTATTGCCGGCCTTCCCGCTGCTTTTTACGCCGGCCGAGCCCGGCCCTTCCGCGGCCGACCCCGAGCTCACGAGCTGGAATTTGGGCCACGATTTCGTGAGGCAGTATTCCCGAGACTTCGATTCCTACTATTTTTTGGGGCGTGGCGTATCGGCCCTGGCGTTGCTGCTTACGCTCTATTTCACGTATTCTCTGGCGCAGGCTTTTTACGGGGAGAGGGGAGGGCTCGTGGGAATCTTCTTTGCGGCCTTCAATCCGGTGCTCCTCGCCCACGGGGTATTGGTTACCCCCGATATCTACCTCGCCGCCGCCGTGATGGGATTTTTGTGGGCGCTCGATTCTTTCGCGCGGAATCCCGGCCGGAAAACGGCCGCGCTCCTCGGCCTCTCGCTCGGGGCCGCCGCGCTCGCGAAGTTCACGGGGCTATTGCTTTTTCCGCTGCTGCCGCTTTGCCTCTGGGCCACCGGAAAGAAAACCGGGGCGGCTTGGCGGAACTGCGGGCTGGCCATCTTGGTGGGCTGGCTCACGATCCACGCGGGGTATCTTTGCCAAGGATCTTTCGCGCTCCTCGGGGAGTTCTCCTTCCGTTCTTCTTTCCTGGCCGCCGTGCAGACGTGTCTCCCTTCCTTTACTCCCGCCTTTCTGCCCTTTTCTTTTCTGCGGGCCCTCGACGATCAGCTAGCCGAGCCGAGCTACCAGTCTTACCTGTTAGGCCAGTTCCGCCCAGACGGGTTCTTTTCTTTCTACCTCGTGGCCCTGCTCGTGAAATCGCCACTGGCGATCCTGCTTTTGCTTCCGGCCGCCTTTTTCGGGCGCCGGCGGTTGCAGGGAAGGGAAATGCCGATGCTCTGGCTCGCGCTTTTCTTTTTACTTTTCTTCTCGCTCGGCCGTTACAAGAATATCGGCGTGCGCTACTTGCTTTTTCTGTACCCTATTTTCGCGGTGTGGATCGCTCGGCTCGCGCAGAGAGAGTGCTTCGAAAAAGCGCGGTCCTTTTTGTTCGTGGCGGCGCTTTCGCTGGCGGCGGGCACCCTCGTTTCCTGGCCAAACTATCTCTCTTACTTTAACCGCATCAGCGGGGGGGCCGAGCGCGGGCATCGCTACCTCCTCGATTCCGACCTAGATTGGGGTCAGGATTTGATCGGCCTGAAGAAATTTGTCGACGCTAACCACATCGATCGGATTGACCTAGCCTATTTCGGGCGCGTGGATCCGGCGCTTTACGGGATTCACTACGAAACGCTGAAGGAGACACCCACGCGGCGTTTCGTGGCGATCAGCGCGAATTTGCTGTGGGGAAAAATGTATTTCGTCAACGGCTCCGCCTACTGGCCAAAAGATCCGGAAATCTACCGTGAATTCCGCGCCCGCCGGCCCGCCACGGTGATCGGCGATTCCATTTATATTTTTGACCGGGAATCTCTCTAGAAAAGTAGTTTAGTAAAATTTCGCGGCCAAGTGCCGCGATCGCCTTTTTGCCGAGGCGTTCCGCGGGGCGAAGGCTAAAATCTAAGCAGGAGGTTTCAGCTCGTGGCGATTTCGCGAACGAAGAAAGAAAAGCCAGAGGCGAGGAGCGTGATCTGGGCCGTAGATCCCTTCGAAGCCGACGCCGGCCCTCCCCCCGGGGCCGTGCGCGAGCTACTCGACTGGGCGAATCGGGCGCGTTTGCGCGTGATCCCGGTGCACGTATTGTCCCTTTCGGAGAAACGCCTCGAGGCGGGCGCGCTTCCCGAAATTTCCGGCATCGAGTCCGCCCTGCGCCGTTATCTCCATCCTTTCCCCGACGGCCACGGATGGGAAGATTCGCGGGTGATCGTGGACGACCACGCCAGCCGCGCCGGCGCGGTGAAATCTCTCCTAAGTTTCGCGGAAACAGCACACGCCGACTGCGTGGTGGTTTCCTCCCACGGAAAAACCGGGATGGGGCGTTTGGTGCTCGGCAGCTTCGCGGAAACGCTCCTCCGCGCTAGCCCCTGGCCTCTTTATTTTTTGCCCCGCCGAACGCATGGCCGCGCTTCCGGGCGTTGCGCGATTTTTCCCACGGATTTTTCGGCCACCGCCGCCGAAGCCTTCGATCGCTTTCTGATCCGGGCGAGCGCCCAGCGGTTCGACTTAGTTCTCTTTCACCTCCTCACTCTGCCGGTGGCGCCCGTAGACGTGGGCATGATGGGCATGGCGCCGGGCGTGCCGGAAAGTTTTCTCGACGAGCAAGAAGCATGGGCCAGTGCGAGCGGCAAGGAATGGGTGAAGCGCGCCCAGCGTGCGGGTGTGCGGGCGCGCTTCGTTTTAAAGAGCGGCGATACCACGATGCTCTCGGGCCAATTGGTTCTCAAAACGGCGGAGAAAGAAGGCGCCCGGATCATCGCCATGAGCTCGCACGGGGGCCATTTCCTGAATTTTGTGGCGGGCGGCGTGGCGCACGAGGTATTTCGCGCCGGGCTTTATCCCGTTTGGCTCTACGGACCCTCGGCCGTGGGCGAAAAAAGCCGTAAAGCCGCTTAATCGCCAATAAAAACTCGAAAAAATCGCGTTCACCCATTACTTTGCTGCGCTATGCACTCTTCTTCTTCCCGCTCCGATTCGGTTTTTTGGCGGCGTGTTACCCAGGTTTTAAATCGTCGCAGCGGGCTTTGGGCCGCGCTCTTCTTGGCCCTCGCCGTGGTGGGTGGCTATTATTCCTTCCTGCTTTATAAAAACCTGCGCACGGACATCGAGGAGCTCCTGCCCGAAAGCGCGCCGAGCGTGCAGGATCTAAAAAAAGCTTCGAACCGTTTCTCCGGGATGAACCACCTTGAGGTGGTGATCGAAACCACGGACAGCAAAGCGGGCGAACGTTTTCAGATCGATGTAGCCCGCAAGCTGCGCGAGCTTCCGTCCGAGATCGTGGCGCAGGTTAAGGAAAGCGTGGCGGAGGAGAGAAAATTCTTCAACCGGCACCGCGCGTACTACGTAGACCTCGCAGATCTAGAGAATATCCTCGCTACCGCCAAGGGTAAGGTGAAGAGCGCCACCAAGCAGATGTTCGATCTCGGCCTCGACGACGAAGAAGAGGCGGCACCGTCCGCCAACCTCAACGATTCCCTGCAGGGGCTGCGCGAGAAGTACGCTTCCAAGAGCGACGCGCTCGACCGATTCCCCGACGATTACTTCCAATCCAACGGCGGGCAAACCCGCGTGGTGCTCGCCTTTTTACCGGGCAAGGTTACCGAGATGGCCGGCAACCAGCGTCTCTCGGAGGCGGCGCTGAAAATCGTGCGGGAGCTCGATCCCACCAAGTACGCGCCCGACATGAAAGTAGGCCTCGGCGGCGACGTGCAGAACGTGGTGGAAGAGAACCGTGAGCTCGTGAAAGATCTCGTGCTGAGCTTCATCGTGGTTACGATCCTGGTTACCATCGTGTTGTGGGCGTATTTCGGCACCTTCGCCTGCGTGACCGCGCTTTCCTATTCGCTCTTCGTGGGCGTTACGCTCACTTTCGGCGTGAGCTATTTCCTCGTGGGGTACCTCAACGCCAATACCGCTTTTCTCGGCTCGATCGTGATTGGGAACGGCATCAACTTTTCCATTATTCTGCTCGCCCGTTACGCCGAAGCTAAGCGGCTCGGCACGGAGTACTTGGAGGCCATGGCCACCGCCCTCGACGATACCTGGAAGCCCACCCTCGCCGCGGCGATGGCGGCGGGTGTTTCTTACGGATCGCTCGCGCTCACGGATTTCCGCGGCTTCAGCCAGTTTGGCGTGATCGGCGCCGTGGGCATGGCGCTGTGCTGGATCGTTTCCTACACGGCGATGCCGGCGCTGATCCTGTTTCTCGAGCACCGTGGTTGGATGCGCGTGAAGCAAGTAGATAAGGGTGGCCTCGTGGCCCGGATAGCGCCGCTCGCCGTGAAATACCACCGCGTATTGGCCTTCGGCACCGTGGCGCTCACTCTGTTTTCGCTCTGGGGCGCCTCGCACCTCTCGCGCCGTACCATCGAGAGCGATCTATCGAAGCTTCGTAACAAGGAAAGCATGGAGCATGGTTCGGGCTACTGGGGCAAGAAAACCGATTTGATCTTCGGCCGGGGTCTCACGCCTACCATCGTGCTCACGGAGAACGCCAACGATACCCATAAGCTCCTGGGTGAGCTGCGGGAAATCCAGCGGCGCGAGGGAGCCAACTCTCCCTTCGCTTCCATCTCGGTGATCGAGGATATTTATCCGGGCAGCCAAGAGCGTAAATACGCCATTCTCCAGGAACTCCACCGCGTGCTCACGCCGGGCGTGCGCGCCAAGCTGGGCCAGGAAGAAGCCGCGCTCGTTCGCGACTACCTGCCTAGTCCCGTGCCGCCCCCCTTTGCCATGAAGGATCTGCCGGAAGCCCTGCTCAAGGGCTACCAAGAGGCGAACGGCAAGCTCGGCACGGTTCTCCAGGTTTATCCACGTCTCAATACCCCCGGGGAAGGGGAAGAATCCCGCGGCACCTGGAACGGCGAGGAAGTGATTCGCTACACGGCCTTGCTCCGCGAAGCCATCACCAAGAGCGGCGTGCCCGCCGTGATCTTGGGGCAAAATCCCATCTCGGCCGATATGCTCGAGGCGATCGAGAAAGACGGACCCAAAGCTACCTTTTTCGCTTTCTTGGCGGTGGCCATCCTCGTGGTATTGCTCTTTCCGCGCTGGAAGCAGGCCGCCCCGATGTTGCTCGCGCTCCTGCTCGGCGTGCTGTGGATGGTGGGCGCGATGGGGGCATTTCATTGGCGCATCAATTTTCTGAACTTCATCGCTTTGCCGATCACGTTCGGGATCGGGATCGATTATTCGGTGAATATCTTTGGGCGGCTTTACCGCGAGCGTAAGCAAGGCCAAAAAACCGACGTGGTGCAGGTAATCCGCGAAACCGGGGCCGCCGTAGTGCTTTGCTCGCTTACCACCACGATTGGCTATGGCTCCTTGCTTTTGAGCGGAAGCCAGGCTTTCGTGAGCTTCGGAAAACTCGCCGTGACGGGAGAGATTACCTGCATCGCGGCCGCCATTCTCAGCCTGCCGAGCATCTGGCTCCTGCTTGAAGACCGCCGGGCTAAGCGTCGCGCTTCGTGACAACGCCGCCCGGCCCCGGGGCATTTTCGGTATTTTTTGCCGCCACTCCTTCGTCTTTCGCCCCAAAATAGGTCAGCCTTTAAAGCTTTCTCCCGGTACGTAATTTGCTTTGCTGGCTACGAGGAGAATATATGGCGGAGCCGAGCAGAGAATACCGCTCTTATCACCAATACAATGAAGAAGCCGCGCCCCCCTCGCGCCACAAGGTAGAGCCTCTACGCGTGGTGGAGCCGGAAAATTGGGAAACCCTCGATCCCGATCTCGTGGCTAGGGGTTACCACGCGTTGAAGATAAGCTTCGTGGCCATCCTGCTTTTCGCGGGAGTGGATAAATTTACTTCGCAGCTCGCCGACTGGTCTCAGTACTTGGCGCCCGCCATTCCCGGCACCCTCGCGATTTCTCCGCAAATCTTTCTTTACTTCGTGGGCATCTGGGAGATTTTTCTCGCGATCGGAGTTTTTCTGCGTCCCCGCGTGTTCGCCGACGTAGCCGCCGTGTGGCTTGGCTTGATCGTGGCGAATCTCTTGCTCCAAGGCGAATACTTTGACATTGCCCTGCGCGACTTCGGACTGACGGCGGGCGCCTACGCGCTCGCGCGTCTCGGCGAAGCGCGGGAACGAAGCCTCCGCCCTTAAAACCGCGGCGGGGCGATTAACCAAGAAAAGGAAGGAATAGGAATGAAGCACCAAGAAACGATGACGGATAAAATCGTGAAGAACATCAGCTCGGCCCTGGAATCTCTGCCCAAAGCCCTGAGCTTCGAGAAGGAAACGGTACGTAAATTCACGAAGCCAAAAACTCGCCGGCGCCGCCAATCGGCCAAAACCAGTGCGAAGCGAGCGGTTTCCTCGGCGAAAACGGCCGTCAAGCGGGCCGGCGCTAAAGCCAAGCGAAAGGTGAGCAAGATGGGAAAGAAATCGCGTCGCAAGTCGGCGCCGAAATCGCGCCAAGTGCGCAAGATCACCAGCGCCCGCAAGCATAAGCGCGCGGGGGTGACGGTTACGGCGCGCGCCGCTTAACTGATTTAGCGAAACGAATAGTGCGGGCTCGCCAAAGGGGCCCGCATTTTTTATTCGCGCGCGGCGGTGCCGGTACTGGTGTTGGTACCGCTAACCGTCACGGTAGTGGTGCCAGCCGTGGTGGTAGTGTTGCTGGTATTCAACGAGGTAACCGTAACGTGGGCGGTGGCCGTGGCGATCACGGTTTTCGTGCCGCCTTGCGGAGGATTATTTTTCAGCATGGCCTCGAGGGCTTTGTTTTCCTCTTTGAGCGCTTTCATTTTCTGCTTATCTCCGCAGGCATTAATTCCCACGAAGCCGATCACGAACAACAAAACAAGCAAAGTGCGATTTTTCACGGGCGAGGCCTCCTCGCTCTAGTATCACCTAAATTTTACCGGCGGGAAAGGGTGGGCCCCCTCGGGTTAGCACACGGGGGCCTTATCTTCCTCTTTTTGGAGATGGAGGGTGCGGTGGAGCTTGCCCTCCCTAAGCTCAAAGATCATCTCGCAATCCGATACCGTGCCGAGGCGGTGCGCGATGATCAGCATGGTCATATTCCGGCAGCTCTCGCGTAGTACCTCCTGGAGTAGGCCGTCGGTCTGCACGTCCACGTTGGCGGTAGCTTCGTCCATTACGATCACCTTAGCGTCGGCGAGTAGGGCGCGGGCCAGGCAAAGAAGCTGGCGCTGCCCTTGGCTGAAATTCGCGCCGTTTTCGAGCACGGGCGCCCGCAGGCCGCCGGGCAACGCGCGCACGTAATCAGCCAGCCGCGCTTTCGCGAGGGCTTGCCAAACTTCTTCGTCGCTATACTCTTCGTAGCGATCGAGGTTCGAGCGCAGGTTACCGAGGAAAAGCGTGGGGTCCTGCGGGATGATCGCCAGGCTTCGTCGCAATCGCTCGAGCTTCACCTGGGCGATGCTCACGCCGTCGAGGCGAATTTCGCCGCCCTCGAGCTCCATCGCGCGGAAGAGAGCCTGCAGCAGGGTGCTTTTTCCCGAGCCTGTGCGGCCGATGATTCCTACGCGGGCCCCGGCGGGCACACGGAACGAAACTCCTTTTAGCACCGGCGGCAAGTGGGCCGCGTAGCGCGCCACCACCTGGTCGAACACCACTTCGCCCTGCGTGGGCCAGGCGGGTTCCGGATCGAGGGCGGGGGACCGGAAGCAATCCACTTCGGCCTCGAGCGAGGCGTAGTACTTCAAGCGTTCCACCGAGGTCATCCTCGCTTCCACTTCCGCGAAGATCCGCACGGCCCAGTTGAGCGATTCCCAGAGCGAGAGCGCGTAGACCATCACGAGGCCCGCCACCCCCGGCGTGATCCAGCCGTTGTAGGCGTACAATACGATCACGATCGCCGTGCTCGAAGAAACCACCGCGCCGAGCAGCGGGATACGGCTCGAGAACCAGCGGTTCAGCATGTAGTGCCCGTGAAACATCCGGTTCGAATGCGCCAGGCGATTATAAAATTCTTCGAGAAAAACCCCGGTTTTTCCGTAACTGCGGATCACGGTGAGGCCCTGAAGGGTTTCCTTGAAGTGCGCGAATCGCGGCGAGCGGCTGATGGAATCCAGTCGTTTGGCTTCCCGGGCCGGCACGCGGTAGTCGCGCTGGAGCACGTAGTAGAACCATAGCACCGGTAACACCACGAGGAGCATCACCGGCAGGATGCCGAGGATCAGGCAGAGCGCCATGGTGATGTTCACGAGGCAGCGTACCGTCGTTTCGAAGCTCCACTGCAGGTGGATATCTACCGATTCCACGTCGCGCGAGAATCTCTGCAAGATCCGGCCGATCGGCGTGGAATCGAAGAATCGCAGGGGCGCCCGCAGTACCGAACGCAGCATCGCATCGTGCAAGTTGCGGCCCGCCGCCATCCCGCGCTCGAGCCAGAACAGTCGATTGCCCAGCACGCCCACGAGCGTGGCCAAACCGATGAGGCCGTAGATCGCGATCGACGTATGGGTGCCGCTCGCGAGGCTTTCGATCCAGTTCCGCGCGGTGGCGTGGCCCGCCTGCAGGTTCGAGCTCATCGCCAGCCAGGATTTCTGCAGTAGCGGCAGGGCCGTGGCGGAAACCGAAGCGAAGATCAAGAGCGGAATCGTGAGCGCTTGCTGGAGGGGCGTGCGTCCGCCGAGCGCGCGCACGTAATCAACGTAAACCGATCCCTTCACGGCGCCGACGGCGCGGTCTTCGTCTTCCGTTACCCGCACTTCTGCCTGCTTGGCGCCGGCGGGCGCCGCGCTCACGACCGTTTCCTTCGCGGCCCCGAGCAAGGAGGTACCGTGATCGGCCTTGGCCGAATCGGCGTAGAACGCGCGAAACTCGGGCGAGCCCTCGAGCAGTTCGGCCAAGGTGCCGGTCGCTTTCACTTTCCCGTCCACGAGGTAAACCACTTTGTCGAAGCGCCCGAGCTGGGCGAGACGATGGGTGGCCACCACCCGCGTGATTCCTTTCCAGAGCCCGAAGAGGAGGAGGTCGCACAACTGTTCTTCCGTGCGCGCGTCCACCGCCGAGAGCGGATCGTCGAGCAGTACGAGGTTCGGCTCGTGCATCACGGCGCGCGCCAGGCTTACTCTTTGCTTCTGGCCCCCCGAAAGGTTTACGCCTCGCTCGCCGATCTCCGTGAAGAGGCCGGCCGGCAATTGCGGGAGATCCGCC
>JACCDG010589578.1_pt1 | contig 28812 bp, 23 predicted proteins | sample 7442471 | NCBI WGS metagenome assembly JACCDG01 (sample SAMN15323444, study PRJNA562643) | freshwater metagenome | isolation source: river surface water | place: USA:Blue River Watershed | collected 2017-08-17 | reverse complement strand
TTAGAACGTAAAATTAGTGGCCTCGAAAAGTTTGCTGATACTATTAATCAAATTAATTATCAGCTCAAAGATAAAACTTGTTACTGGGACTCTGAAGATAATGCTTTGTGGGCAAAACTTTTAAGTAAAAAAAACAATGGATCATTCTTAAGAATAATGCTTAAAAGCGATTCATCTGAAGATGTAATTCGTCATGAATTAGAAAGTCAAATTGATGGCCTAGAAAAGCTTGCTACTGCTATCAACAATCTTGATTATCAACTCAAAGATAAAACTTGTTACTGGGACTCTGAAGATAATATTTTGTGGGCAGAAATTTTAAGTAAAAAAAACAATGATTCACTCTTTAATATTTGTATCCAGGCAAGCTTTGTCGAAGAAATGTCTGAAGCCAAAATCAGGACTGAATTAAAACGTCAAATTAAGGCAAATGAAAAAGCCCTTAAAAATTAATTGACACAAAACACTTCTGCTCTCGCTTGCTCTGCTTAGGTGCAAACAGCTTTATCAACGGGAGCATCAAGCGTCTTTTATTTTTTTGAAAGTCTGATTAGATAGCTCCTCTGGACCCCAACAAAAGAGTCGCTAATTAAAAGCCAAAGTCATCTTAAACAAAACAAGCAAGTCGAGCCTATCTAAGCTTTTGCCATAGAATGCTCTTTGCTTTATTCATTGAAACTGGAAATTTTTTTTGACGTTCGGGCTATTTTTCTGCATTCTCAATAGATATGGAGTTTAATAAATTTCTTTTCCGTGGAACAAAATAAGCACTTTTCCCCCTTGCACGTCCATACCGAATATTCTCTGCTAGATGGTGCCTTAAAAATTAAGGATTACTACGAATTTGCAAAGAAAGAAGGTTGGAAATCTGTCGCAATCACAGACCATGGAAACGTGTTTGGTGCCATTAAGTTCTTTCAGCAAGCAAAAAAGGCTGGAATAAAGGCAATCCTTGGATGCGAAATGTACTTCACTCCAGATCACACGGAAAAAGTCTCCGTAGAAAAAAAATATTATCACTTAACAATTTTAGTACAAAACGAGGTTGGTTACTCAAACTTGTGCCGACTGAGCGCATTCTCCTACCAAAAAGGTTTCTACTTCAAGCCACGGATAGACTTTAAAATATTGGAAGAAAATTCCGAAGGGCTGATAATTCTTTCTGGGTGCGTTGGTGGATATATTGGACAGCTTATTTTGGAAGATCGTTTTGATGAAGCAGCAAATACCGCAAAATGGTTTCAAAGAGTGTTCCCAGAGCGATACTTTTTTGAGCTTCAGCCAGACATTTATCACGAAGATCAGCGTACAGTTAACGCCCACCTTTTAAAGCTCGGGAAAGAGCTTGGCATAGACTGCGTAGCCACTCCAGATGCACACTATCTAAAGCCAGAGCACAACATGGCTCACGAAGTGATGTTATCAATTGGGACAAAAAATTTACTCTCAGACCCTGATCGCTACACTTTTGGTGAGTTTAGGGGACACTTAAAAACAACCCAAGAAATGCTCTCATTTTTCCAAGGCAACGAAGAGGTTGTCTGGAACTCGGGCAAAATCGCCGACATGTGCCAATTTGAGTTCAAGTTTGGAACCTTGATGTTCCCCCAGTTTGAAGTACCAGAAGGACACACTCAAGAAACATATTTTGAAAAAATTTGCTGGGATGGGCTTGATCGCATTTTTGAGCAAGGGCTAGTCGCTTCAGAGCTAAGAACCAAGTACAACGAAAGACTAGAAATAGAAACCGCACTCATCAAAAAAATGGGATTTGTTGGATACTTTTTGGTGGTTAGTGACTTCATCGCCTGGGCAAAAGAGCAAAAAATTCCTGTCGGTCCAGGTCGTGGTTCTGCTGCCGGCTCTCTTGCTGCTTGGTGCATGCAAATCACAAACGTTGATCCTCTTGCTTACAACCTTCTTTTTGAGCGATTTCTAAACCCTGAGCGAGTATCGCTTCCCGATGTGGATATCGACTTTTGCATCCAAGGCCGCGAAGTAGTAATCGATTACGTAAAAGAAAAATATGGCCGGGACTGTGTGTGCCAAATTATAACTTTTGGAACAATGGCCGCAAAAGGTGTTGTAAAAGACGTAGCCAGAACGCTTGGCCTATCATTTCAAGACAGCCAGGTGATTACCGACCTGATTCCAGAGCAGCTTAAAATTACACTCAAAGAGGCTATCGAACAAGAACCGCTGCTTGCAAAAATGATTCAGGAAAATCCAAAAATTAAAGAACTTTTTGACATCTGTTTTGTACTTGAAGGAACAACTCGGCACGCATCAAAACATGCTGCAGGGATAGTAATTTCGCCAAAGCCTTTGCAAGACGTTATTCCATTGTACATACCGCCAAAAACCACCGACCTTGTCACTCAGTATGACATGACCGTGCTTGAAGACGTTGGTTTTTTGAAAATGGACTTTTTGGGCCTTAAAAACTTAACAGTTATTGACAATGCTGTTCGGCAAGTGAAAAAGCGATATGGAATTGAAATCAACTTAGACAAACTTCGAATTGATGACGAAAAAACGTTCGAGCTGTTAGGAAAAGGAAAAACCAACGGGATCTTCCAGTTTGAAGGAAGCGGTGTCACCGACGTAATGACAAAATTAAAGCCAAGTAAATTTGAGGACTTGATCGCGGTTAACGCTTTGTACCGACCAGGACCACTTGGGTCTGGGATGGTTGACGACTTTATTGATGGTCGTCACGGTAGAAAAGAACCTGTTTACATGTTTGAAGAACTTCGGCCAGTACTTGAAGAAACCTACGGTGTTATCGTCTACCAAGAGCAGGTAATGAAAATTGCATCTGTTATCGGCGGCTATACCCTTGGTGGCGCGGACCTTTTGCGCCGAGCGATGGGTAAAAAAAAACCAGAAGAAATGGCAAAGCAAAAAAGTATATTTTTGGCTGGAGCAGAGCAAAAAGGCTTTAATCTAGAAAAAGCAGACAGACTGTTTGAGCTTATGGCTTACTTTGCTGGTTATGGTTTCAACAAATCTCACTCTGCAGCTTACGCACTGATTGCATATCAAACTGCTTATCTTAAAACTCATTATCCAAAAGAGTTTATAAGCGCAATGCTAACATTTGAAACATCAGACCCGGACAAGCTACAAGAATACCTACAAAATGCAAAAGAAGTCGATGTAAAAATCTTCCCGCCAGATATTAATCGCTCTGAAATTGAGTTTATTGCTATCGACGAAGGTGTTTTGTACGGATTTCAAGGAATTAAAAACGTAGGCGATGCATGTCTCAAAGAAATAATTGAACAGCGCAACAAAGGCCCATTCACTTCGCTTTATGACTTTTGCAAAAGAATTAACCTGCGAGTAGCAAACAAGCGAGTTCTTGAAAACTTTATCTACTCCGGCGCAATGGACAATCTTCCTGGATCAAGAGCCCAAAAAATCGCAAAACTGGACGCCATCATCGCAAAAGCTGCTGCAGAAAAAGAAGCGGAAAAAAGTGGTCAAACAAACTTATTTAATTTTAGTTCCGCTGGGTCCAAAACTATGAGCAACGACAACGCTGCTCCAACATTTGATGATATTCCAGACTTTAAATTAAGTTTTAAGCTGGAAAAAGAGAAAGAAGTTCTTGGGCTTTATTTATCAGCCCATCCGCTAGCTGAGTATAAGTTTTTGGTAGATCTTTTACAAAAAAGCTCTCTCTATCCAAAAGACTTTAACGAAGTCCTAAACAAAAAAGTGTGCTTCATTGGGCTAGTATTGTCATCTAAAAACATTTCCACAAAGGCCGGGAAAAAAATGGCTTTTGTAAACCTAGAAGATTATTTCGGCACAAAAATTGAAGGTATTGTCTTTCCAATGCTGTTTGAAAAACTAGAAGACGCTGTCAACATCGGATCTTGGGGTAGCGTATTGATTTCAGGAGTTTGTGAAAAAGCAGGAGAGCTCATCAAGGTCAAAATAGAAACGATCACTCCTTGTCACAAAATGTTTAACGATAAAAGCTTAAAACTTAACTTTTCTGTAGATGTGGGACAAAGTATCGACTATGAAACAGTCTGCGAATTATCTCAAATTTTTAGCGAGGGCGGGACCGCTCATTTAAAAATAAAATTTAAAGAAAATGCATCATTTCTTTGTTTGGAAACCCAAACCCCAAAAACCGTTGATTTTTTAAAGCTAGAAAATGCTGTTATGCAACAAAAAATCAATGTTGAAATTGGATTATAAATTTTTTTTTAAAATCTGTATTAAATTATTTTCATTTTTATTTTATGTGGTACGATTTCTACAGTTACCTTTGAACAATGAGATAAAATTATGAACAAAATAAAAGTATTACTAGTAGCGTTAGCAGCAGGTCAGGCTCAGCTTGTTTTGGCGGATAATTATAGCGATGTTCTTAACAAGCATCACCTAAGCATCCCGAGCAAAGAAGAAGCTTTAGAAAAAGGGAAAGAATTCCTAAACAAGGCTAAAGACAAGGCTTGCGACATGGCCAACGATGTAGCAATCACTGTAATTAAAAGAAATGTTGTTAGCAAGAGAGCTGCCATTTTTGCCCAAGTATTAGAAAAAATGGCTAGGTACGCAGGAACTTTCTGTGCAACAAAATATGCAGGAGATATTACATCTGATAAAACTACTAAGATCTTTATTAACGCGCTAACTCCGACGCTGTTTAAAGCAATTGCTAACGAAATCGCGGAAGCTTGTGCAAAAGGATCCTTGGATCAAGAACTTGTAACAAACAATCTTGTGAAAAGCCTTCTAGACACAGCAGATGAGGTAGTAGAAAAATACGCAGAAATCGCAGCTGGTGGCTTAACTAGAGGCAATCTTATTCAAAGTAAGCATCTTGTAGAAGTTGGGGTAAACAAAGTATTATCCAACGCTTTAGGTAAAATTGTTCCTGCTGCAGCTGGAAACAAATTATCAAGAGCAGAACTTGAAAATCTAAAAACACTCTCTGTTGTTTTAAATAAGCTTAAAATTACCACAAAGACCGAAGGTCGCAAAACTTTCTCTGCAGCAACAGAAACACTCCACAAAGTACTTGCCAAAATGCTTGGCAGCACAGTTTATGACCGCCTAGGCAACAACGTGGTTTCTAGAATGAACATTGCAAAACACAGAAAAAACAACCTTGAAGCACTACTTCGCACAGCGCTTGGTGTCTTCGTAGAAAATGTAGCTCTGGACGCAGCTAAAAACAATTGGCTTCCTCAGATCAACTAAAAAAAAATAAATGTAGCTGCGTAATTTAAACATGCAGCTACATTACGAACAATTTATTTTATTTTTAAACAATGGATCTTTTCCAAAAAATTGGTCCAATAAAAACGAAAGTTTTGACTGCTGTAATGAACAACTTATTTATAGTGTCTTTTGTTAAAGATTTTTTATACCACATCAGATTAAGCTTTTTGGCCGTCATGGCTTCGATAGCGATTATTTTTTTGTGGCCAACAACAATGATCGAAAACTCCGTGCATTGGCACATCTTTGGTGGAGTGGTAGATTCAAACATATTCTTTCACCTGTTTCACTTTCCACACATTACTTTTGCTTGTGCAACATCAATGCTTGCTATTTATCGAGGAACGCACAACCTGCTACTGGCAATTGTTGCATCATGCATTTTTCCGGTAATGTTTTGCACACTCTCTGACGTAATTTTGCCTTACGCTGGCGGTGAGGTACTTGGAGTAGACATGTTGCTACACATTTGTATTACCTGCTCACCTGTGGCACTTTTGAGCTTTTTATCTGTGGGACTTTTATCTGGATACTTGCTGATAAAATACAGCCAAACTTCTAGGATTTATCATCTAACATTGGTTGCTCATTTTTTTCATGAGCTTTTTAGCGGCATTGCATCACTTGCATATATTGCAGGATTTGGACTAGCAGACTGGAACAATCATTTGCTATCTGTATTGATTTTAATCTTATTTGCGGTAATCTTGCCTTGTATGCTGTCTGATTTTTTTATGCCACTCTTGATCCAAAAACTTTTGGGTAAAAAACATGGCAATAAAATACAATGTTGCTTAGGTAAGGACTAAACAGGTTATGAAAAGCGTCAGCCTTGTCGGGGTATCTAAAACGTTTGAAGGTCGAAAGGTTTTAGATAATTTAAACCTACACATCGAACCGGGAATATTTTTTGCGCTACTTGGGCCAAGCGGTTGTGGAAAAACGACAATACTACGATTAATCGCAGGACTAGAATATCCTGACTCTGGCGCAGTTTATATCGGCGACAAAAATGTCTCATCAATTCCTGCATACAAAAGAAAAGTAAACACAGTTTTTCAAAGGCAAGGACTTTTCCCTCACCTCTCTGTATTTGAAAATATTGCTTACGGCCTAATGATCCGAGGGGAAGATTGCAAAATTATCCAAGAAAAAGTTGAGCGACAAATTAAAAGCGTCAACCTTGCAGGATTGGAAAAAAAATATCCAGGCACTCTGTCTGGAGGGCAACAACAACGAGTTGCTCTTGCCAGAGCCTTAGTTATGGAGCCAGAGGTTTTATTATTTGATGAACCTTTGTCTGCTCTAGATGTTCGACTCAAAGAGAGAATGCTCATTGAATGTGTAAACCTACAAAAAGCAATTAAAACTACTTTTATTTACATAACTCACGATCAAAAAGAAGCTCTAACTGTTGCTGATAAGCTTGCAATCATGGATTTTGGCGGAACAATTTCTCAAATTGGAGATCCTAGATCTATTTACCAAAAACCAGAAACAAGATTTGTTGCAAACTTTATCGGAGATACAACAATCTTTAGTGGATTTATTTCAAACATTGAAGATAATGTTGCAAAAATAAAAACAGGTTTCGGAGCATGCTTGGTAAACGTCGATGAAGAATCTGAAGATTTTCATAGCGGAATAAAGGTTTTCTGTAGCATTAGGCCAGAAAAAATTCATCTGACCAAAACATTTGAAGCAGCGTTTTCAAACGTAGTCAAAGGAACTGTTGTTTCTGCTATTTACTCAGGCCTTTTTATGCACTACTCTGTTGAAGTTGAGAAGGGGATAAGCTTTTTGGTATTTGAAAGTGACTTTTCATTTGACGAAGGGGATGTAGTTTATATCAATTTTAACGCACAAGATGTTGTAATCCTGCATGGTTAAGGATTTTATTATGAGAATTAATCTTGCTGTTAATTTTATCAAAAAAGCATTTACGGAACAGTTTGCATTTGCACTGGCTATGCCTTCTGTAATTTGGCAAACTATTTTTTTAATCCTGCCAACATTGTTTTTGGTATGGAAAAGCTTTCACTCTCACGACTCGGGTGAATTTATCTTTTTACAAAATTATGAAAAATGTTTTAAAGCCGGATACATTGCTGCAATTTTCAACTCAATTGGACTTGCTTATTTTACAGCACTGGCAACACTTTTGTTTTGCATACCACTAGCGCTAATCATAAATTTTCAGATGAAAAAAAGCTGGCAAATTCCAATTCTATTTTTTCTGATGATGCCATCTTGGACAAATTTTATTGTAAGAATATACTCATGGTTTTTTATGCTAAAAAATGATGGTTTTTTGACATCTGCTCTGCTTCATTTGGGCTTAATTTCGCCGCAAACATCTCTGCTTGCCAATAGCTTTGCGGTAAAACTTGTAATGATTTACTGCTACTTTCCTTTCATGCTAATCCCTATCAGCAATGCTTTTGCAGCTGTAGACTACAAGTTAATTGAAGCATCTTCAGATCTTGGTGCATCTAGCATTCAAACTTTTTTTAAAGTGATTTTGCCAATGTCGATGAAAAATATGTTTTTTGGTTTTTTAGTAGTACTTCTAGCCTCGTTTGGCGAATTTGCTATTCCAGAATTTATCGGTGGAGGAAAGAGTTTATTTTGGGGAAACTTGGTAGTAAACAAATTTTTATTTATGGCCGATTACAACATGGGAGCTGCACTAATTTTTTGTGGAATCGGCACACTATTTGCTTCGCTCTTAGCAGCCTACATATTATTAAGAATATTTTTGAAATTTTTTGCAAAGCAACTGGGACTTTGCAACGCTGTAGTCAATCTTAAGCTTTCATTTTAAGGATTGAGTGATGAACAACATTGTAATAAGAAACATATTATCTCCAATTTGGCTGATTTTTACAGGCCTGTTTGTCTACTCACCAATTGCAATAATGCTCCTGTTTTCTTTTAATAACTCAGAAACCTATTCCAGCTGGAATGGCTTTACAAGCATCTGGTACAAACAACTTTTTACTTCCACCGAAATGATTACGGCGCTACTTTCATCACTTTTAGTCGCAGTTACTTCAACATTTTTGGCGGTTACTTTGTCACTTTTTTTAGTAGTTGCTAATCGCTGGTGGTCTCCTTGGTGGCTAATAAGAATGTTTTTTATCAACATTTCGATTCCTGAAATTTTTTTGGCGGTTGCAGTCCTAAACATTTTTGTATTTCTGAAGATATCTACGGGCTATTTAAGCTTAGTTGTTGGGCACACATTGCTAGGAATTGGTTATGCAATACCACTGCTTCACGCAGCAATTTTGGATGTGGATAAGGCACTCATAGATTCATCATTTGATCTTGGCGCAACCCACATGCAGACTTTTAGATTTGTTTTGTTTCCAATTTTAAAACCAGTTGTTATTGCGGCATCATTTTTAGTTTTTACACTTTCTCTAGACGACTTTTTTATCAACTTTTTTTGCTCTGGAGTAGAATTTAGCACAGCATCAACCTATGTTTATACAACAATTAGATCATACGTAGATCCAAGCTTAAATGCACTATCATCTACCCTCTTTTTTTTAAGCCTAATCTTGGTATTAATTGTTCCGGCCTCAAAATCAATTAGCAAGGTGCTTAGAGATGAAGATTAATATACAAATCAGAGACTTGTTACAAAAAACATTTATCCTGTGCATATTTCTATTTACGGGAGGCTTGCTTTTATACTTACCAACATTTGTGAAATGGTTAAGAAAGAAAGAAGAGCTTGTTTTGTATACTTTTGCAGACCTGTTAGACAACGAACTTATCGAAAAATTTGAAAAACAGCATGGCATCAAAGTAAACGTAAAAAATTTTGAGCTAGACTCTGAAATATGGACACAATTGTTTATCAACAAGGGTGCTGGTGCAGATTTAATAACACCTTCTTCAAACATAGTTACAAGATTATCAAAAGCTGAACTAATTCAAAAAATTGATTTTTCTCGCCTTTCAAATGCAGACAACTTGCACCCGCTCTTTTGTGATAAGCGCCAAGATTGCATCATAAAAAGTTGTTCTGTTCCATTTGCATGGAGTTTTTACGCACTTGGTTACAATAAAAAAAGTATTGAAAAACTTCAAAGAAAGCCATCTTCCCTCGCTGCAATTTTTGATCCTGGCAAATATTTCGGTGTGAGCTCATCAGATTATAAAGTGGTAATTTATGAAGATAACCCGCAAGAATTATTACTTCTTGGTTCCTTATTTTTATATGGACACGCAAAAAAATCATTTGATCATGAAACATTGAAAGAAATTAAAAGGCTTTACTCTGTTCACAAACATAAATGGCTGTACTCTTACATTAACGCAAATATCATGTACTACCTAACCTTTGCAGTTCCTGTGCTGCTAACATTTGCATCACATCTTAAAAATATTATTGAAGAACATCCTGAAGATTTTGACATGGCTATCCCAGAAGAGGGATCTGTTTTAGTTCTTCAAAATTTTGCGATCCCTAAAAAATCAAAAAATGTTGATGCTGCCTACAAATTTATAAACTATATCATGCAAGATAGTGTAATGATGGACTTTTTTAATTATTATGGGTACTTGCCTGCAAAAAAAAATGTCTTAGACGAAATAAGGCAAAATTTTAGCAGATTTGTTCCAAGCGAAGAACAAATGAAGAGGTTTATATCAGTTGACCAGAATATAACTCCAGAACAAGCAGAATCTTTTTGGATAGGGGTTAAAAGTTTTTAAAAACAAGTTGTTAACAATTTTTTTTACAAAAAAAGGAACTGAAGATGTTTTTTTATTGGTGGTTTGAAAGCCGAAGATCTTTTCTTTTAAATAGAAAAGATGCGTACAAACAAATGATCGCAGAATACAAAATGGATGGCGATTTTAAAAACGCAGAAAATATGGAACAAGCGGTACAAAATCTTCAACATGAAGCAGACCAATTAGCTCTTCATTATGTGCAAGGAAAAAACGCTTGGCACAAATTTACTTGGTGGAGAATTTGGAATTTTTCTCAAAGCGTGTCGAATTTTGATGACTCAACCAAACCTTGGTGGCAACAAATTCTTGAAACGATTGTGTATGTCGGTGGAACAGTATTTTTGATTAAGCGTTATTGGTTTGGTCTTTTCACCGTTCCAACAGGCTCCGCAGAACCAAATCTTTTGGTTGGGGATAGAATTGTTGGCGTAAAATATCCATACATCTTTAAAATGCCAAAGCGTGGCGATTTAGTTATTTTTGACAATCCATTATTTAAATACAGTCAAAATCCTATCATCAGAACGTACCAAAAATATATTGGCTTTCCAGTTGGACTACTTCCTGCGGGTCCAGATGCTTGGGTTAAGCGCCTTATCGCTTTGCCTGGAGATGTTGTTGAGCTTAAAATAAATGAGCACGGCAAAAGCGTTATTTATGTAAACAACAAGCTCTTAGAAGAACCCTACAGAAATCCATACCCAGTAATTGAATTATCACGAAATAGAGGTTTGATCGACAAAAAAAATCCAATCTTTAAAACACCAATTCTTGGACCGCTTTTTGAGTCATTATTTATGAAAAGCAAAGTAGAAATGAAGTACACATATGACCCATCAAGACCATATGACGACCAACCTTTCTACAACTTTACAAAAGAAGAAATTGTTCTCAATCGCACCTCAGGTCTTCCAATAATCTACTATGCAGAAAAAGGAAATCCAAAAACAGACATTATCCCCAAATTTAAAGTACCTGAAAATTATCTCTTCTTAGTCGGCGACAACAGATGGAATAGCGCAGATTGCAGGTCTTGGGGTCTTTTACCTATGAAGTTTGTTACAGGACGAGCTAGCTTTATCTTCTTCTCTGTTGATGGAGTAGAAAACTGGTGGTTTATGGATCTTTTAAAAAACCCTATGACATTCCTAACAAAGAAAATGAGATGGGCTCGTATTTTTAGGTTTGTTCAACCATTCAAAGAAATACCAAAGAATTAAATTTAATCTTCAAAGGGTGGCATTTTCCTGCCACCCTTTCTTATAATTTCTGCAGCTGGTATTTATGAAATACTGTTTCTATGAACAAACAAATGAAATTCTTAATTTTAAGTTCACTTTCAGGATTTAGCATAAAACCAAACTCGAATATTCAGAACCTACCTCATTTAAAAGCAAATCACGACTTTGAGCAACAGGAAGATATTGATGGAAAAACTCACAAAAACTGGAACATCATCCAAAACGAATACAATCGGCTTGTTATACTTTTTTACAAAACAAACGAAGGCCTTTCAGAGCTTGCTCGTAGACAAATCGAAACAGGAATAAACCGGATCAGAAATAAGAATAAAAAGTACTCACTAGCATTTGTTCCTGTGGACTTATCAAAAGAATCTATTGCAAAAGAATACGCAAATTTTCAGCCACTACAAGCGATTTGCTTCAAAGATGGCAAAGAAGTTTTTAATGACATGATAAATGTTGCAGATCTATGTAGGCCCGAGCGCGTGATTGCGTTTTTGGAAACGTGCCTTCAAACCGATTTTGAAATTAGCAAGAAAAATTGTGCGGCACAAAAAAATCTAGATACGCAAAAAACAGCTAATCCTGACGGTCAAAAGACTGAAGATTCAAAAAAATGCGTAAGCAACAACCAAAAAAAATACCGCGACGTATAATTATTTTTGGATTGGGCCTTCTGCCAAACCGCGAATGAATTGATAAATGTATGGGTTTTCCTCTTTCCAAATATCTTTTGCAGATCCTTTATAAATAATTTTACCTTCATAAAGCATTGCAACACTGTCTGCGTAATTAAAGATATCAACGTCATGAGAGATAACCAACGTTGTTGCCTTAGTTTTTTCGTGGGTTGACTTGATAAGCTTATGAATCATTGTAACCGTAATAGGATCTAGCCCTGTCGTAGGCTCATCATAAAAAAGAATTTGAGGTTCTCTAACAAGAGTTCTTGCTAGACCAACTCGCTTTTTCATACCACCAGAAAGTTCAGATGGATACTTGTAAAGAACTTCTTCACTCAAGCCCACATCTTTGAGCTTGTTTATCACTATTTCCTTAACTTGTTCTGGATCTACGTGAGCTTCAAATAACGTAATCCCCACATTTTCTAAAACATTTAACGAATCTAGCAGCGCCGCAAATTGAAAAACGTATCCACACGTTTTGAAAATATCATCTTTTTCAAGCTCGGTCATCTTCGTAACATCTCTGTCACCTACAATAATTTCACCCTGATCAGGATTAATCAGGCCAATAATTTGTTTAAACAGAACAGATTTACCCTCACCAGATCCGCCGATCACAACCAAAAACTCACCTTTCTCAACATCCAGATCAACGCCCTTGGTAATTTTTACATCACCAAATCCTTTATGAAGATTACTAATTTTTATTACAGGATTGCTCATATTTTTCACCGTTAAACAGACTCATGAAATAAAAGGGAGGTCAAGACGTAGTTAACTAAAAAGACTGTCACGCAAGATATTACAACAGCCTGGGTTGTAGCAACACCAATTCCTTTTGCACCACCGCGAGCATTGATACCTTTGTAAGAACAAATAACAGAAGACAAAAATCCAAAAACCGCCGCTTTGATCAAACCTTTTGTAATGTCACTGAGAAGAAGATTAGTTCTAATAGATTCTAGGTAAAGCTCGGAGTTGATATGTAAAACATGTATCGCAACAACATAACCAGCTCCAACACCAAAAATAACACAAAAAAGAGATAGTAATGGCATAATTAACGTTGTCGCCAAAATTCTCGGAACAACTACATATCTAATTGGGTCTATCGACAAAGTAGTAAGAGCGTCAATTTGCTCAGAGATATTCATAGATCCAACCTCAGCAGTCATTGCCGAACCAGCTCTAGCAATTACCATGATCGCACTAATGACAGAACCAAACTCTCTGGTCATCGCTAAATACACCAGCGGACCTAAAAACTGGTCTGCATCAAAACGATGCAAACCATCGTAACCATGCTTTGCCAAAACTGCACCGATAGCACTTCCCGTAAGCGCTACAACATTTCTAGAGTTCACCCCAATATGCAGCATTTGTTGCAATAGTGCAGAGTAGCTACATCCAGTTTGAAAAAACACAGACATAGCCCTGTAAGTGAATAGACCTAAATTACCAAGTTCTTGCACAAAATAAATAACTGAGCTGCCAAGAAAGAATAACATTTATTATTACCAATTAGTCTTTTGCTTGTGATGAAACTTCATCAACAGCTTCTTTGGTCAATGATTCTTCAACAAACTTTTGGCTTTTTTTACTTTTCATTTTGCGAGCAGATTTTGAAGTAAGTACAGAACTTCCCTCATTCCGAACTTGCATCTTAGAAACAAGTAGTGCCAAAACCATAAATAATGCTCCAAGCACCCAAACTGTTTTTCCGATATAATCCTGGCCACCACTACCACCAAAAACAATTTGACTTCCTTTCCAAGCGCCAGCGCTTCCCATGTCACCTTTACCCTGTAAAAACAACACAAATAATACCATCAACAAGGTAACAAAACTAAAAACCAATGAGGCTACGAAAAAAAGCATCTAAAAACTCCAAACAAATTACAGGACTGAATATCTAAACTAGATGTACATAACGAAAAGCAACCATCATCGATCTAGCATAATTCAAAAAATCGTTTTTGTCATTTGATTTTTTCTAGGTTAAATCTAAGTTTTTTGTTTTGCAAAGCAAAACCCATCGGTAGATATTTGTTTGATCTTTCATAGGGGTTGACTATGTTTGTGTTTGTCTTAAGATTTACACAGACATACTTACACAGAAGAACGTTTATGCTAAACACAAATTACAACTTGCGCGTTTTTATGATGCTATCCCTACTTGGGTTTGCTGTTGTACATGCAGATGCTCCCACAAGAGCTCTACCGTTTGCAGCAAACATTTCTCCAGATTTTAGCACTAAGGCATCATTAAACGTAAATGTATGGGGAGCCGTGACTCAGCCCGTTGTTGGTGATTACAAGGTAATAAATCCTTACTCTCATTTTGACGTCAGGGAAGCTGCTAGCTCTCTTAATGATTTTAGAGTCGCAAATTCACTAGAACCCGTAGATTATCTTGCTGAACCAGCATTAAAAAAACTTGATGACTTAGCGCTTTGCTTTGATTACAAAGTAGACAGGCTTGCAACCGCAGCAGGCTTTGATGGAACACTTGTTTTCCAAGATATATTTGAAGATGCAAACATGGATTTTACAGGCAAGTTTGCAGAAAGAAATACCGCGCTACTAAAACATACTGATTTGTTCTTAAAATCAAATTTTTCAGCTATCGACTGTAAAGCCACTGGAGAGTTTGATATCGCAGCAAAAATGCGAGAAGATGAATTCCATCCTGTGTCAGGAACCCTAAGTAAAAATAGTAGTATCGATACAAATCAACTTTTTTCAGAAATGGAAAAGTCTAGATTTGCAATAGCTTCTGATTTAAACAAACTTTCAAACCTAACGACTGGATATTGTAAGCAATCAGGAGTTTCAGATCTCTCTTTTTCTACAGGGTTAAGAAAAAGATTTCATAACGCTAGTAAGATAAAGCATGCAGAAGTATTTGCAGGCTTCACAGTTACTTTGCCATGTGGAACAAAAGGAGACATTGATAATTCATTGTCCATAAATTTTGGTCAAGAAAGCACAACATTTGGCCTGTTTGCTGGAGCAGATGTTCAACTAAGAAACGACATTTACACTGGTGCAAACATATCTTATACATTTGGCTACAAAAATACTGCAATTCGCAGAATTCCTATGGGAAGCGAGCCTGCAATATTTAGTCCGCTAAAGTCTAAAGTAAAATTGTCTACAGGAGGAACAGTAATTATCAACCCATATGTGACGATGAAAAATTCGGTAATGGAAGACCTTGATTTAAAAGCCGGGTTTGTCTACATCAAGCATTATTCTGACTCATTAAAAGATCTTGGAAATGACAGTGGGATTAAATCTGTATTAAACAACTACCAGCTAGAAAAACAATCCAGCAAAGAAAAATCTCTTCGAGAATTCAGCGCCTGGTCTGCAAAGTTTTTTGATATTTGCGCAAAATACAGATTAAATGCACAAGGCGATACAGAAAATGATCGTCTAGCGATAGTTCTGAATTATCAGCTTCCATTGTTAGCAGAAAAGTCAATTAAAAATCACAGAATATCAATTGGTTTATCAACAACCTTCTAATTTTTTTAAAAGAAGGTAGTATTAAGCTACCTTCCTTTAATACCGAATAACTCATAATGATTTTTAACAACTTATCATCGGTCTCGTACGCATCCATATTTAGAATTTCTCTGCCAATTATCGGCTCAAGTTTATCCGTTTTATTTATTGGATTGGTCGACCTTTATTTCGTGGGAAGACTTTCTGCTGCAGCTATCATGGCAACTTCTATTGGGGTTTCTGTCTGGTGGACAATCGCATACTTTTTTGATGGCATCCGTAGCTCAATGGCTGTAATGGTATCCAGCAAGATGGGTAGAAATAGCCCAGAGCTTTTACAAGGCCTTCTAAATAGCGGCATTTTTTTAGCAACAACATCAGGACTTATCTTTGCGATATTGTCACCGCAAATTGCATCATTTACCGCAAACTTTGTATCTTGTGATGCGGAAGTAATTACGCTCTCTGAACAGTTTTTAAAAATATTACTACCCTGCGCACCTCTTTGCTTTATAATGTTTGCTGTTGAAGGATTCTTTAGAGGAATCGGGGAGCCTTTTGTAGCAACAATTTTATCTGGAGTGGTATTAATTGTTAGCATTATTTTAGACGTGTTACTAATTAATGGAAGACTCGGCTTTTCTCCGATGGGCGCACTCGGAGCTGCATGGGCAACAAGTATTGCTCACGCAATTGGGGGAATTGGCTCTATTCTATTTATTTTATTTAGAAAAAAATCAAAAATTCACATTGCACCCTTTGCTGGCTTTTTAGGTTTTTTTAGAAAATTTGCAAAAAGTTCTTTTGATGTCGGCTTATATTCTGGATCGGTTAATCTTGCAATGCTTTTATTTACAGCATTTTTAAAAAAAAGTGGAACAGTTGTCCAGGCTGCGCATCAAGTTGCATATGAAATATTTAATATCGCATTTTTACTGCCAATGGCTTTCATGGTTACAGCTTCTATCTTGGTAGGATTTTTTATCGGTAGAAATGACTATGATTTTGCAAAAGAATCTTTCACTAAAATTCTAAAGTTTGCTCTAATTTTGACAGGTTTTGTCAGCATCTTTACTTTTGTGTTTGCGTCAAATCTTGCAAATTTTTTCGCAGAATCTGACGCTGAAGTTGTTGCTCTTGCAACACTTGCTATAAAAATTATTACTATAAACCAGCTTCTTTCCGCGATCGCCCTTTGCTTAAGAGGAGCGCTAATTGGGCTTGGTTGCACAAGCTTTGTAAGATATATTGGACTTGCGATTCCTGTGGTAGTTTTTATTCCTTTGTCTTATCTCTTTATTGTAGTTTTAAATGGTGGAATTATTGGCGGTTACATAGCGTTAACAACCTGGACATTTGTAACATGTTTAGCATTTGGCCCAAAACTGTACCTAGAATTTAAAAAACATTGTGATTAAACTACTTATTTATAAACTAACCAAAAATACTCTATTTTTAGGACTTACGCGTGAAAAAACTGCTTATAACATTCTTTGTAATTGTCGGAACTTTTTTTGTTTATAAAAATGCAAATAAGCTTGAGCCCGAAGTAAAGAATTATCACAATATAAAAAACATTGAATATTATGATGAAGCTGATTGTTTTTTCAAAGATGCTTCTGAAGAAGATATTGTTTTGTTTGACGTCGATGAAACATTAACCACAAGCAATGACTTCCTAGCTCGCGGATTTCAACCCCCACTATTATTTAAAGCTTATCTTGCCATCGCATACTTTTCAGAAATATTTAAACAAAACAAAGCCGAAGAATTGTACTCGCGTATCTGGAAACAGTCTCCAAGATTTTTAGTCGAAAACTGCATAAAAAATAAAATAGATGAGTTAAAAAATCGTGGTTGTTCTGTTCTAGCTTTAACAGCAATTAATTCTGGAAAATGCGGAGTTATAGAAAATATGCCTGTCTGGCGATATGAAAATTTAAAAAAACTTGGAATCGAATTTTCTCAAAATTTTGAAGATTGTAGTTATGAACAACTCAAAGCATTTAGAGGAACATACCCTGTTTTATTTAAAGGCATACTATGCTGTAACAGATGTAGCAAAGGAGATGTTTTAGAAGCATTTCTAAAGCAAAACAGCTCATATTTTAAGGAAAAAAATATTAAACCACGTATTACCTTTTTTGACGATAAGTATTACGAGCTTTTATCTGTTGGCCAAACATGTAAAAAGCTAAACCTGAATTACAATTTATACTGGTACAACGGCGCCAAAAGATCTGGTGGCAACAAATTTAATTACACCGAAACAAGAAAAAGAATTAAACGACTTGTAGAAACTGGCGCTTGGGACGAAGTTGCTGCTTAATTTTTCAGAATTGACAAGTAGCTTAAAAACATAAAAACTTGTAAAAAAAACAAGTAAGAAAATTATGATCTCTTTAAGCTACTCATTACAAAAATTTAGCACTTCAGATAGTGCAAACAAATTTATCTTAGCTCAGCACAACTACGATTTAAATAAAATTCAGGGAATAACCTTTTCGCCGCGGATGCAGATTGATATTGCAGCACATAGCTTTTCCGGCAAATCCGGCGAGATAGCTCTCAGTGTAAGCGGAAATGCAGAAGATTTGCAGCGCACCATTTTTATTGGGTTTGGAAACAAGCACAACTGGTCAAAACCATATGGCCTGGAAAATTTTAGAAATGCTCTGGGAGACGTTGTTTTACAAATTAGAAAGCACGAAATCACAAGCGCATCATTGCTTATTCCATATCAAGAATTTTTTTCAGAACTTGATTTTAAATACTTTGCCGAACAAGTTTTTACAGCTTTAAAAATGGCTGATTATGAATTCAATCAATTTAAAACTGTGAACAAAAAGGAACACAAGCCTTGCGATTTAAAAATATTTTTTGATGTCGAAAAAGAACAAAATTTAGATGACGTTTTTAATAAATCAAAAATTATTGCACAAACAGCAAACCGCATCCGTCAATGGTGCGACTTTCCACCAAACATTGTCAATCCGACATACGTTTGTGAAAAGGCTGTTGAAGCGGCAAGCGGCCTAGATCTGAAATGCAAAGTATTTCATAAAAAAGATTTAATCGAAATGAAAATGGGCGGCATCTTGGCTGTTGGCGGCGGATCTGCAAATGAACCAAAATTGTTAGAAATTTACTACAAATCTAAAAACCCAAATGCAAAAACAATTGCTCTGGTTGGAAAAGGCGTAACATTTGATAGCGGCGGTGTAAGCTTAAAACCATCATCAGCGATGTCTGATATGAAATATGACATGTCCGGAGCTGCAGCAGTGATCGGAGTTGGAATTGCTATTGCGCAGTTGCAAGCAAACGTAAACCTAGTCTGCCTTGCACCGCTTGTAGAAAACCTTCCTAGCGGAACATGCTACAGACAAGACGACATCGTGACACACTACAACGGTATGACAAGCGAAATAAAAAATACTGACGCTGAAGGACGCGTCATTCTTGCAGATGCATTGTCATACGCAGAAAAAAATTACAGCCCAGACGCAATCATAGATATTGCTACTCTCACAGGAGCTTGTGTTGTAGCGCTAGGACACTTCTTCACAGGCATGATGTCAACAGACGAAAATCTCGCGGCAGAAATACAAGATATTGGAAATCGCGTAGGAGATTATGTGTGGGAATTACCTTGTCACGAGCCTTATGCAAAAGCAAATGATTCTTTATTTGCAGATGTAGCAAATACTGGCAACTCTAGTTTTGGTGGCGGGGCAATTTCTGCCGGATTATTTTTGAAAAGATTTTTAAAAACAAATCGCTGGGCACATCTTGATATCGCTGGCACAGAGTGCGGAATTCCAGTAAAAAGCTATCTTGGAAAAACAGCAACAGGTGTGGGAGTTAGGCTGTTAACAGAGTTTGTGCTAAATCAAAAATAATTAAAGAAAACACTTTTACAAAAAAGTTTTTTCAAAAAATATTGAGCCTAGCGCTTGAAATTAGTAAGCTTCGGGGGCCGTTTGACAATCTTGCCCCTGAACCTTTCATGATATTTTTCGAATTTTATTTCAAGCCAATGAAGCAACCTCAAAAATGGCTACTCCTTTTTGTTTTTAGCCTAGCAGGCTTGCAAGCTGGAGGCTTTTCTGTTTCTGGTCCCAGAACTTCTTTCAGCAAAGAGCTAACACCAACTATCTCAAAACAAAAAAACAAAGAGCTAAAATCTGATGAAAAATGGATTTCTAGAAATAACTTTGAAAAAAGTAACTGGAAAAACATTGTAATGGCTTTAGACAACGGAGATGATGAGCCATACGATTTGTACAAACAATTCAGACCATACTTTGAGCCTCAAAACAGGCTAATGTTTATCAACAAACAACTTGAATGCAAATTTGGTGGAGTCATGCGTGCAGACATGTACATAGCAAGACGCGCTGCAACCTTAGACAAAGATTTTTCAGATGACGCGATCAATCAACTGCGTCAACGATCTGAGCTTGCCTTCCATCTATCGCATAAAATGGATCAGCACCGAGACCGACCAGTTGCAGAGATGAGATTTACCGCTGGAAATGTAATGTTTTGGCGCACGCTTCCATCAGCATATCTTATGACCAATGAAATTGAATTTATTAGCACTCAATACGACAAAATTTTTCCACCAGTGCGGCTAAATCTGCAAGAAGCATGGCTGCAGGTCAATCTTGATCAACTTATCTCAAACAATGAGCCGCACCAAATTTCAGTAAAAGCGGGCTTCTTCCCATTCTTGGTCGGACGAGGCGTATCACTTGGAGATTGGTTTAATGGTGGCCCGTACGGCTTTGGTTTTAGTAAGTATGCTCTACAATCATCTTCGCCAAAATATCCGGCTGGGATTTTGTTTGGGGGGTCAATCTACAAAAATAGATTTAATTTTGATCTCTACTACTCTCCCTCTGTAACCGAAGAATTTTTTAAGCCAGGCGGGGTTGTAACCTCTCTACCAAAAGGCTCATTGTCAGACAGACACATTTTTGCAGGCAGACTAAAAGCTTACAGATCGTTTTACAACGATTCTAAAACTTATCTAGAACCATATTTTGTGTACTACAATTCACCAAGAAATTCTATGAACGATGCATTTGACTCTGCAATTAGAGTTTTTACAATGGGTTGCATGCTAGATCACAAAATTCAAGGCTTTGAAGTAAACGTTGAAGCTGCAAAACAAATTGGTAGAGTAAAAGTAAGAGAAAACATAAATCTGCGTCGTCCAGACCAGGCAAAATATTTGAAAAGAAACTCTAGTGGAGATTTAATTTTTAATCCAAATACTGATGCCGTAAAAAATAATCTTGCTCCAACAGTTAATGGAAACACTGTTTCTTACAATACAAACCTAGATGCATCTTGGGACGAGTTTTACACAAGCAACACACCAAAATTCTTTGAATACCACTTCCCATACGAATTTGATCTTGGTGGTTACATGGCTACAGCTGATGTAAGATACACTTTTGATAAATCTCCGCTACAACTAATGGCTTCAGTTGGATACTTCTCAGGAGATGCATACGCCTGGAATGATAACGTAGACGAATATTTCTCTGGCAAAAAAATAGATCGACCAACAAGCGCGCAACCATTAAAAACCGTGAAAAGCTTTATTGCACTGAGAGACTTTGATTACAACGGATTGTGGGCTCTGCCAATGGTTATGTTCAACTCTGGAATCGTTCCTAGACCTTACGACATGTCGCTTCGAGACCAATTTGCAATCAACGAATCAGACTCTGCAAGCAATATTTTTTACCTTACCGCAGGTTTTGCATTCAGTCCTACAAACGATCTAGAAAAGTTTAGAGTTCAACCAAACATTTGTGCATACTGGACAACCGCTGACATTAGAAAATGGGATACAAACGCTATCCAACCTAGCATGGTAGCATCAGAAATACAGGTAAAATATAGCCTGTCGCCAGTAGCGCAAGACAAACAAGTTACAACAAGCAGCGAAATTCAGCGCGTACCAGTTTCTTCGATCAAAGGATGGTTTGGTTCAGACTTTGCAAGAAAAGCTTTGGGTTGGGAAATAAACTGCCTTGCAAACTATGCAATCACAGAAAGAATGGAGATCGCCGCGCGATTTGGCGCCTTCTTCCCTGGAGCGCTTTACAAAGATTTATCAGGACAACCAAATGTTAATACTATGAGAATAAAGAATATAGTTGACCCTGCAGGTTTTGCTTACACCTCTACCGCAAACAATGGTCTAGGAACAGACACCGCCTGGGGCTTTGATGTTAGATGGCTTTATTCTTTCTAAAAAATATTGGCGGGGATAAAAACTCGCCAATTCCTCACTCTTCAATTTTATTTTTACTTCTTCGATGAAAATTGATTACAAAATTGTGCGTTCGATCTCTAATCGATGTCAAAATAATATCTGCAGGGGAAAGCAGGTCTAGCTTGTAACCATCCTTGGATAAAAGCTCTTTATTTTCAGCATTTTGCAACTGAATCTCTGGCCTAAACACTCGCTCTTCTCGCTTTGCCAAAGACGCCATAGTAAACTGCGGCAATATTTTGACAACAGAGCTAAGCTGCCCCTTGCCACCATCAATTAAGATCAAATCAGGAACATCTTCTTTATCTTTTCCACTGTATCGCCTCAAAACAACCTCTTGCAAAGATAAATAGTCATTTGGAGTCGATGTCTGGCGGACTTTAAACAGTCTAAATTTTTGTGTATTGAATTGACCAAATTCATACCGAACACAAGCCCCAACAATCGAAAGGTCTTGATGATGTGAAATATCAAAACAATCTATTTTAAAGGCAGGAGCAGGAAGACTTAAAATATTTTGAAGGTAAAATGGGAAGTCTAATATTTTTTTTGTTTCTTGATCAAAAAGTTCTTTACAAAAATTCAAGATTAAAGCGTTGTCCTTTGCAGAAGGGTCAAACGCCATCAGCTCAATACTTTTTCTCTGCAACTTAGAAACAAAATCTTTGAGCATGTCAGACTGGGACGTTTTAAAAGAGGTAAAAATAACATCTGCTGCCGGGTTATCACGATAAAAATCAAACATTTGAAGCTCTAAAATATTTGCAGCAAAATCCTGCTCCTGAATCTCTTGCAAAAAAATTGTTTTTTGCCGCTTGATATGCTGCTGATCACCGGAAAAAATCATTATCAAATCAAGATTTTTATCATACATCCAAATGTGCTGAGCAAATGAATTATTTTGAGATAGCTGGACAAAGCTTTTTGCTTCCTGCCAAGCATGCGAATAACTTTTTAGCGCTACGATTTGATCATTGAGCTCTTCTGCTTCTTCAAACCTAAGTTCAGAGTTAAGCATTTCTATGCGTTGCCAACTTTTTTTTATAAACTTTCTAGGCCCTTCTTGGCACAGTTTTTTGACAGTATTAAAATTTTTTAGATAGCGGTCCATGTTAAAATCTTTCATGCAAAAACCGCTACATTGTCCAAGGTGATAATACAAGCAGCCATTTGATATTCTAGACTTACAAATTCTTAAACTAAAAATTTTGGTTAAAAATTCAAAAATGTCTCGCGCTGCAGTTTTATTTAAAAACGGGCCAACATAAAATCCTTTTTGCTTGGTATCTCTGGCGAGCAAAAATTTTGGGACTTTATCTTTGGTAAACAAAAAATAATAAAACGGATGACCTACTTTGAGTAAAACATTTAATTTTGGCTGAAAGGCTTGAATCAATTTAGCTTCTAGCAAAAGAGCCGCAAGCTCTGTTTTGACAATTTTTACTTCTAAAAAAAATGCGCTTTCTTGTAACGAAACAATCTTAAATTCTTCAGAGTATCGAGCATAACTTGCAACTCTTTTTTTTAAAGACTTTGCTTTACCAACATACAAAACTTGTTCTTTGGAATCTTTAAAAATATAGACGCCTGGAGAATCTGGAAGTTTTTTAATTTGCAAAATAATGTCGGTACTAACAAAACTCATAAAAGTTTATTGATTGGCTTAAATTGCATGATCATTTTATCACGCTAGCGCTATTTCCTCTAGCATATACCAGCCCATCATAAACCGCCATCAAAAGCTCAATCTGCTGTGAAAGAGAAAACTTTTTGCATGCTTGTATGTAGGCCTTGTGCTGCATCGCGGCAACAAGTGCAGGGTTTTGTGAAAGGAAAAGTAATAATTTTTTCCAAGACTCAATAGATTTATGATCAACTAAAAAACCTGTTTGTCCATCATCAATAAGCTCATCCAGGGGAGCTAATTTTGAAGCAATGCTAATCTTTCCAAGCATGGCAGCCTCAATAACCGGCCTTGCAAAATGACCAACCTGGCAAGGAAACAATAGCAAATCCGCTATTGCCATTACATTCTCAATATTTTTGCATACGCCAAAATTTTTTACGATTCCACCATTTTTGTGTATTTTTTCAAGCTTGGCTTCAATAGCATCAGAAAGAATTTTTTGCTTTCCAAAATTGAGTTGAAGCATTTTTGTTAAAGGATTTGAAGAATATCTAAACTCAAAATCTCCAGCTAGCCACAATTCAAAACAACCATTTTTTGATTTAACAAGCTGCTCGTACAAATCAAGCAAAAACAAAATACCTTTTTCCTCAGAAGCACCCCCAACATACAATAGCTTTAATGGCTGACTCTTGGTTCTGGCACATTCAAGATACTTAAAACGCTCCTGATCAACGCTGTTGTACAAAACCATCAACTTCTCAGAAGAACTAAACGGCTGTCCATCAAACTTAGAGATGGATAAAATTCTATGGGAGTATCTCAAGATAATCGTTTTTATAAGCCAGCAACGCAAACCAAAAAAGCCTTCCGCTAGCGGCTCTCGGATATGAGAAACTATTGAAACATCAAAAAACGATAAAATCGGCAACCAGCAAAAAAGGGGGCTGGAATTTAAATGAACAATCGATGGTCGATATTTTTGGACAAGATATGGAACATACCACAAAAGCTTTACTTGATCGACAAGCACCCGAAAGATCAAATGAAGCTGCCAAGGCCAAATCTGCCAAATCCGGGTATGGGAAAATTGCTCCAACCCCAAAATTTCGTCTACATTGACCCCAAAAGAGGCATACAGATCTACTGCCGAAGAATGCTTTAAAAAAACGACAACTGGCTGATATCGACGTTTATCAAGAGCTAAAATCATTTGAAGCAAAGATATTGCAGCACCCCCAACCCCAGATCCATGGTGCACAAATAAAACTTTTTTCACGATAAAAAGCGAAAAATAATAAAAAGCTGCATGTTTTTAGCAAATTAGATCTAGATATATCTAGAAAAAAGAATAAATAGGCGAGACATCTTTTCAATTTGCAACAAGACAACCTAAAAAATGATTGTTTTAAAAAAATGTTAAGACCAGAAATGTTTTTAAGCTTTAAATATTTGAGTGTAGTATGATTTGTAAGGTACTTGAATTAATAAAAAATTATGAACAACAAATTTATTCTTTTTTTCATATCTTGCGCATGCTCGATGGATGTATTGACTGCAAGCTACGTTGATGGCGCAAACGAAGTGGACGCAAAAGACACTCCTGCCTGGATTGTTCGTAATAAAATATTTTTAACTGCTGCGGCTAGCTTTATCACTGGAGCATCTTTTTTATACTTTATTTTGAAAGGATCCGGCAAAAGCATTGTAAGTCGCAAAAATCGCGAAACATTTGAACAAAGCAACGAATTTAGCAAAGACGTACCTACAAGATTAAATACTATTGAAGCAAAACAAGAAAAGCTAAACTTTATTTCAACTCAGCTAAAATACCTCCTAGAAAAGATATTAAATCAAGATGTCTTGGAGATAAATGGTAATGAATACGAAAATGCAATAAATAAACTCCAGGATTCTGGAAACGAGACTGAAAAAAAGAAACTGGAAGTTTTGTGGAAAGAATACTCAGCAGGAAAAGAGGTTTTAAATAACCTTTTAAATGCTCACAAAAGACTTTGTGAATTAGAATCAGAGGAAGGTAGATGATTATTGCATCATTTATAATAAGCTTCTTACTAGCTTTCGGCTCAGCAACGGTAGCCGAAAGCAAATCTGTTAAAATTGAAAAAGTAGCTTTTTACAACTCAAAAAATAGTTTTTATACCCTTTGCTACACAGGTCTTGTTATTGCAGGCTCATATCTATTAACAAATATGGTTTTGAAAGAAACAAAATCTGAAGATATAACACGCAGCCCAAAAGACGTGTTTGCTAGCGAAAACTGTGAACAAATAATAAAAGAAAGTTTGTCAAAGCTGATTTTGATGATAAAAGAATTTCAAACAAACGAAAAATTTGTCGAACTAGGACTATCAAATAAAGATATATTATCTGAAGAAGACCTTGACGCAGTCATAAATGATTGGGGTATCAAACTCAACTTGGAAGGCACTGGTTATATTACAACAGATGATGCTCAAGGGTTTAAATATTTAATTAGCCATCAAGACTTTTCCCAAAGAGAAGCAATCGAGAAGAATTTAGATTCAAAATTAAAAAAGTTTGCTGAAGAACTCAGAAAACATACTGCAGATCTTCCAAAGACAGATAAAACATCACACATTTTCTATCAATCTTTAAACGAAATTATTCAGCTGTACTGGAAAAGGATGATCATGGCCTCTAAAGCTCAAAGAAAAGAAGCTGAAAAAATCGCAGGGCTAGAAAAGGCAGAGGATGCATAACATGAGAAATTTTATATTTTTGTTTATTGCAGTCTTTTGTGCAAATATTCTACCTAGCAACAAACAAAATAACCAGCCGCAACAACCAGCTTTGCTACAAGCTACATTCTCCAGCCCAAGAAATATTTTACATTCTCTTTTTTATACTGGGATAATCGCGGGAACAACATTTTTGGTTTCAAGACTCAGCAAAAATTTGTCAAAAAAACCTGCTCCATCTCAAGAACCATCCTTGGAGGATAATGAAACCGCTTGCGCAATCATCAAAAAAAATAATGACAAGCTGATCGATGAAATAAAAAAACTAAGAAGTGACCGCGACAATCTAAAAAAAGTTCTTAAGCGTATTTCGCCGAACATTGAAGACTCCCTGCTAACATCTCCACTATATTTTGACTGGCAAATCGATGAGTTTATAACGAATTTGGTGAGAAATTTGCATATTGACGATCACATCGACTTAGCTACCATCAAAGTAATAATTCATGGGCCTACAGGATTTTCTACTGCGATTGTTGATATCAGACAAAAATTTAAAGACCTCGTAGAGCTACATAAAAAGATAAAACCTAAAATCTCCGAAAATAAAAGGCTTTCGTTTTCATTCGAAGGAAACCGAATACAAAGTTTGATAGAAGATTTAACAGGTCTTCTTGCTGACATTAAGCTAGGACTAGAATCAGCACTAGAAAATCATCCATCAATCGAAAGAACAGATTATAAAGATTTTGCATCCATGGAAGCGTTGAGAGCATCTTGTCAAAGCGAATTTGCCAAAGAAAATCAGGATATAAAAGCAGTACTGGATAAAATCTTTGAAATTATTGGCTTGTGGACAAATTCTTTAATCGCAGCTGCAATTGCAAAAGACAAAGAAGTTATGTCTTTTAAAGAATTTTCATTAAGAACAGATCTAAAAAATCTTACGTTGCGAAACACAGAATATTTATCTGCTGAAGAAAAAGCAAAATTAGATGAAAAGATTTTTGAAATCAAAGAAAAAATTAAACATCTTGGAGGAGTTATATAAATGAATTGTTTTATGAGATCAATTGCATTTGCAATAATTCCTGCATTTTTCACGGTTTTTTGTTCAGCGAATATGCCTGGCCAACAGGCCGAGCTCAGCAAATCTATGCAAGAAACACAGCAGGCAAAACAACATCTAAAAAAATATGTGATTCTTGATAATAAAATTATCGCTATGCTCATTGCACCAGCAGCTCTTACTTTCGCAATTGTATCGCCCAGCCTTGGTAAATTAATTGTATCTTCGGTCAAGCTGATATTAAAAGATAAAAATACGCATAAAAAGGGAAGCGAAAAAGAAAGACTAGATAACTTAAAAAACGAAATCATCGACAAAATGGAATTCAATCGAGATTGGCCAGAAATGAAAAATAAGCTTGAGAATACTATTGAAGAAAAAAATGAGGAAATAAAAAAACTCGGCAAAATACTTGCTGAAGAGCAACAAAAGCTTGCCGAGCAAACAAAAATATTAGAAGAGAAACAAAGAGTTCTTGAAGGACTTCGAGTAACAAAACAAGTCCTAGAAGATAAATTGTGGCTCGAGGAGCGTCAATTACAGAAAGCAGATGATAATTATAACAAGACAAAGGCGGATTTAACGGATATTGAAAATAGGATCAAAAATAAAGAAATCGAAATCAAAAATCTGCAAGAAGAAACTAAAAACATCCAGAACAACATCACCATGACAAAAGCAAAGATAACTAAAATTCAAAGCATGTTAGAAAAGTAGGAAGAGGCCGGCCATGAAAACAAAATTACTCTCATTATTAATTCTATTTTCATCTCTTTTTTGCAGGCAGGAGCCTAGCCAAAAAGTAAAATTTAACACTGGCTTTTTTTATCACCAAATTGACAACAATCTTTACGTGAGAAAAGCCGTACTCTACACGCTTGGCATAACAATCCCTGCAATTATTCTACTCTCGGGAATAAGTGCAAACCTTCTAACAAAAGTCATAGATCAAGAGCTAAAAGATTCGAAAGGAAAAAACAACACCGCCACCGCAACCCAAACAGAAAAATCTCAAAGCGAATTTTACGCCTCAAACATCGATATTTTAGAAAAGCAAGACAAAACAAAAGAGGTTTGCAGTGAGTACGACGAAAACATTTCTGAAAAAGAAGGCCTTGAAGCAAATATCAAGGATTTAAACGAGAACATTTCCAACTTGAAGAAGGACATCAACACAGCAAGAGAATCTACAAAACAAGTTATCGCAGATATCAAATCTATAGAAAACGAAATCACAAAAACGACTCATGAAATAAACATAGAACTTCCTACAAAAATAAAAGATACCCAAGAAAAAACCAAAAAAACAACCGAAAACAAAGAACAGCTCGAGCCTCAAATAGTGGAAAAAGAAAAAATATTCAGGCAAAAGAACGCAGAATGGCTTGATATCAGAGGACGATGCAACCAGGAGCAACAATCTCTAGATGATATTGAAACCGAGATGGAAGAAAAAAAACAGCAGCTCAAAATTCAGCAGCAACAAAAATTAATTGCAACAGAGCCAGAGCCTAGAGAAAATATCCGCAAGGCCGAAGAAAGCTCAAGAGAAAATCTAAGAAATCTGAATAAAATAGGCTTAGGGCAAGCATTCGAGAAAGCAAAAATCGGTACATCAAAGCGAGAAGGGGCTCAAAGACAAGAACTTCTTTCAAGTCAAGAAGA
>JACCDG011406956.1_pt1 | contig 28817 bp, 44 predicted proteins | sample 7442471 | NCBI WGS metagenome assembly JACCDG01 (sample SAMN15323444, study PRJNA562643) | freshwater metagenome | isolation source: river surface water | place: USA:Blue River Watershed | collected 2017-08-17 | reverse complement strand
TGGAGCCTCGGCCATACCTTTTCCTATATGACCGAGGCATAAAGGCCACTGGGTGGAGTTGAACCACCATCGCCGGGTTAAATCACTGGTGCTTTACCGTTAAGCTACATCGGCATAGGCCGTGGGCAGCAGGGAGTCCACCCACGGGGTTGTGCTAATACATTTTACCGTAATAGATAGAAACTTCTATCTAGTTTAAATATTTAGATAGAACCAGCCTTTTACCACTCGGCGGGAATGGTGCCAGCATCCGGAATACCAGCGGGCTGGCTTTTTTTTATTGAATCATAAAACGGGGTTTTGTGATTTGTAATTTCTGAATGAAAATCAGAAAAATGAAATTCAGAAATATGTGTCTGGCTTTCCCCACGAATATATATAAAATCCCCACGCTCGCGCCCGTGGCGTTCTTTGAACTTGCGCGAATGAGACGTGTGACAATCTGCATGACAGTACATGCAAAGCGGTATCAATCTTTGAGGGAATCCGTTCACCACTTCGCCAACTGGTGTTTTGCGATGGATGCCATGGTGAAAATGGTGCATGTGCTCCGCACGGCGTTTACGACAAAGTTCACACCTCATAAGCGTCTAATCTCCATAATGATCCTAGGGCTTCCCCTGCGCAAAATAACCCGCGTAAATTCTTTTACTTGCGAATCGTCCTCATATACCAAACCATTTAAAGCATCCATGGCAGGTTTAAAGTATGCATCGATGTCGCCCCGCATTGTCCATATATTCCACCAAATTGAGACGGTATCTGGCTTTTGCACATACTCCCAGTTTTGTTTAACAATCGCGTTGTGAGCCGCCACGGCAAACTCGTTTTTGAAGTCTCTGTATTTTTGGCTCAATGAAAAATTCCTAGAAATATATTTCTGGTTTATTGGGCAAAGCGTCCCGCTAAAATCAATCGTTAGCATTAGTTAAGCGATGTGCGCCATGCATATTTGCAGCAATTTGAATAATAAAAATCAGGGTTAACCTCTGCGACTCGCTTCTTTCCACATTTCGGACATTGAAGATTTTGCCCGTTTGATTTCGTGGCTTTCTTTTTTAACATCCGTTTGAGTTTTAAAATAAGCGTCGCCATCGCGCTTTAGTTTAGAATATGTATGCCCAGCCCGACAAGTTAACTTTGCCAATTTATTCAATGGTTGCATTTCGATAACTTCACTAGTGCAAATATCGCAAATCAAATTACTACACCATGGCGATCCGTTGGCCAAACATAAGGCAACGGCCTAGGCCATTCCTTTTCTTTAAAATTCAAAGGGTCGTCAGTAACTTTTTGACCCTTGTCTCGCAGTCTTTGTTTAAGAATCTCTAACCATTCATTGTATTTTTTCATGTCGTCTAAGCCTGGGTATTCGGGTATTCTATCCATTTAAAAACTCCTCAAATTCGTGATTGTCCCAGATCTGATGATCTAAAACTTTGTATTGCTCTCTCATTGTGTCATTTAAGATATTGATCTCGATTACGTTATATCCTCTAAGTTGGAACCAAGCGCTGGCATAATGTATGTATGACTCATTTTTAGCGTATATGGCGATAGTTTTTTGTTGCACGGTCACATTATGCTACTTTCAAATAAAAACTCAACCTACCCCCCCAAATTTTTGTTCTGGATTGTCTTTATCAGTGAAATCAAACCCAAGTAGCCATATAAAAAAACAGATAACAAAGCAAAGAAATATAGCCGCAGTCAAACTTAAAAAAGTTGGGTTAAATATTTCAGGTTTAATAAGATAGTGTTCAAGTGATAACAATCCAGGTGAAGGCATGCTCATTAGCCGATTTGAAAGTATTGGCCGCGCGAAGCTGGTCTATATGAACAATGTACCCACCCGTTGTTTTTGGGGTATTCTAAAATAAGCTGGTCATAAGGTAGTTTGGTTTTTTGCAAAATGTACTCCCACAAATCCGTTGGGGTGTATCCCTTAACGATAAAATCAACGGCTTCGCCTTTAATGTGTTGTGAATTATCCGATGACTTTAACGCTCGATTCAATTCTAAACACCTATACCCTGAAGTAATAAATAACGGCACGCCTAATTTATACTCTAGCGGCTCTCTTATTTTTTTATGCCAAGCCTTCAAATTTTCGATTTGTTCAGCATCGGGGATGTTTTTAATCCCTAACCGTGTGGCTGTTTCAGACCGCGTATACTCGCTTAGATCAAAAGTCATTCGAGGGCACTCGATACAAATTTCAGAACTATGGCGATTATTAAAATCAAAATAATCCAAAAAACAGAGTCAGTCATTGAAATATTATAAGATACCCAGCGATCAAGCATCCCAATGGGTTAAAATTCGTAAACGCCAAACCTGAACCGATAGCCAAAATGCCAAGTTTTTCCACCAAGGTTGTTTTTTTTGATTTTTCTTGCGCCAATCGATCGGTAGTCTTTGAAAGTTCACGTCTGCAATCATTTTCCGTCTTCGCTACCTTTTCGATTTGGGAAACGCACCATGTCATCGAGACCGTATTGGATTTTGAGTTTTGAGTATCGGATGGTGCTGCTTGCAACTGGATCTCGATGAAACCACAATTTAATAATGAGAAAACAATAATTAATCCAACGCATTTATTTGTTGACACGGTTTAAAACCTCAGCACGAAAATATATTGCGTAACGCGAAATAAAGTCCATTGGTTCTTCGCCTAGATGATTTGCCAATTTAGTGAGTGCGTTTTTTGTGGTGTCGGTTAAATATTCTTCTGGTCTAATCATATTTTAGCCACATTTATATTGCCCCATTTCATGGTTTCTTTGCCCAATGTTCCTTCGGGTTCTATACCAATACTGCATTCTATTAAATTATTGTAATTCATAAAGTCTCTTACATATTCTTTTAATTTGCCAAGCGGCAATGTCAATAAATAGTCATAATCTAAATCGGAACTCATTTCATAATATTATACACGGCCATAGCGAATAAAATAAAGCCATAAACACCAAGCCCGCCATATATAAATTTTCTAAATGTCTCAATCTCTTTTTCTACAGCGTAAAGCCTTACTAAAATCCCTCTCTCTCCATCAATTTGAGGGTTAAAAAGATGTACGATTCTATTTAACTTTTCGTCAATGGATGATAATTTATCGTTCAAAGATTCAATGGATTTTTGCATTGTTTTTGCATCTTCAATTTTTAAAAAAGGGATATCGTCATTCAAGATCCAACACTCGCCTTCAATGATATTTTTTCCCAAGCCACCATACCCAATAAAGTTAAAATGATGATGTCTTTGCCAATGAAAAACGCAACATATTCCCAACCGATTTTAAAGTTCGTATAAGCCAATCCCAACAAAGTCCATTTTTCTAGTTGGCAAAAAAACGCAAACATCATTTTTCTTTGGAGTAATGAAGCCAAAAAATTAAAAAATGCCTGTTTGATCATAACGCCTCAATTATGATGATTTCGGCCTTTAAAGCGTCAATCTGTGTTTGTAACGAAGTCCCACTAAGCCCCGCTTTCACTGCTGCATCTTTTCGGATTTGGAGATCAATTATCTTTGATTCAATAGCTGATATTTTATAAGCCTTCACGGATTCAAGGTTAAAATTTTCATTGATTAAAATCCTACCGTCTTCAAATTCTACGGATTGAACATCACTTGGTATCGACCATCCTGTTATTGAGTCGTGGCCTAGATCACCGTCTATGATTTTACCGTCGAATAGTTTTAGTTTTTTCATAAAGGATACCCGTTTAAATATACTGAATCTGATTGATCCGTGCCTGTTTTCCAGCGTAAATGTCCAGAATACACTGGAGAGTTAAATGATCCGTGATCTCCGCCATAGGTACCCAAGAATATATCTGTCGTGGCTGTGTAACTTTCAGCACAATAAAGTTGCAACGCTGCGCCGGGAAAATATATGACTAAAATTGATTTTGAGATGGATGGGTAGTAGCCAGAAAACATAACTACGTTTGCGTAACTTGTGATAAACGCATTCGCCGCGACTACTGTTGTGCCTAATACATTATTGCTAGCGTATACTATAGCCCTTTTCGGCTCGTGTATGAATGGATAAAAAGCGCTCGCTGTGTGAAAAAACCACCCAACACACCGCCACATTTTAGATGGATGCATCAGAATGCCTTCGCCTAGTTTTCTCGGCATGATATCCGAAAAATAAAGCTTGCCAGTAGACTGGGCAACGTATACATACTTAATCCCAATCGCTGAGATATCAGCAGTGCCGCTTTCAAGATCCCCCGCTGTGCTTGTGGCGATTCTTGAATCGTTAAACTCGAAAGTATCCCCGCCGACAACAACCGAGCCATTCACGATTAAACCTTTTGAAACTGAGCTAGGGTCGTTTGCAAAAGTTACGTTTGGTTTCGTTAAACCATCATTTATATAATCAGATTTATATTGATTCCATTCTGGCAAATAGCACACTGCTAGATTGTCTGTGCCGTTATGACTCAAAGCCACACCAACAAATATACGACTAACTTGAGTGATAGCAGCGCCATCATCGTAGTGCCATGTTTGGTCTGATTTTCTGAAAATATAAAGCCCAGAAGTCCCAGCGCTTGGTAACGTGTCCACCATCACGGGGTGCACTGTGGTTGTATAGGCCGCCCCAACGGTATCGATAAAAAGATAGGTAGCTCGACACAAAGTGAAAGTATCGTTATCGGTGAATTTTCTCCGCGTACCACTCGAATCAATCCCACGCCATAAAACCCTTAACTTAAATGTAGCCCCTGAAATTCCGTAGACTTCACCATAACAATATTCAACTTGGGCGGCATCGTTTACCCCTCGAAAAAATACCCGTGATTTTTCAGCTAATCCAGTTATGTTCGATCCTGCGCCATCGAAGTTTATAAAAACACTCTCATGAGACTTCTCACCAAATACTAAGCTCTGTTGTTCTTGAGAACTCGCTGCCGTCCATGAGCCTTCATTTGTTAAAGCTGTATGGTTTGCCGTGTATCCAGCTGTGACGGTGAAACTAATATCCGCTGTGAATGTGTAAGTCGTCCCAGCAATCACACAAACAAATGGCGTGCCAGTTGCATCTAGGGTCGCAGTTAAGCTAGCTGCCCCGCCTGCAGTTAAATAATCAGGGTAATCGTCTGCTGTGACTTTGCAGGATGTAATACGGTTATTGCGACCTGATGGAATTGTGGTCGTGTCTAATGCTGTGCCATCAATAATAACTGAATTCTTAACCCTTAAATTCGCCCATTGGTAAGTTGGCGATCCTAAATCCCCGCCTTCGTCCGTTGGTACTCCCGATGTGTTACGCGGTACATGGTCGCCGCCTAATGCTTGTTTGTATTGGTCTAATTGGTCGCCAGTTGCCTCGACTGGGGATGCTGTCCCAATACTGGTTAAGGTGTTTGTGCCCATGAAATTACATCACGCCACGGCGTTGAAATTCTCTGAATTATTCCACATCCCAAAGTTCCATATAAACGCCGAAATACCTGTACCTATGAAGCGGCTTTCAACTAAATAATGACGGGTAATCCCTTTTGATATGTCATGCTCATACCCGTAATAAGAATAATACCGATCATTTTTAATTAGAATTTGATTAGAGAACACGCCCCAATACTTTCCATCGTTGAAATTCTCCCCAGCATTCCAGTGTAGCGTGGGTTTATTATTGAACACTTTCAAAGTCGGTTTATATTCAATCGTGCAACGATCAAAGTAATTTAAGATATTTGGCATGTAGACAGTGGTCAAAATTATCCTACGGCGGGGCATTTCCCACTCGGCAATAATCGCCTCTGATATGCTTTGAATCGTCGTGGCGTTTGTGATGTCCTCTGAATCAAAATCTAGCGCCATGGTTCCATAACGCGCCAAAATATCATTGGCACTCGTGTATTGATAGGTTGAGTTGGTTTTATAAATCACTGTGTTAATCATCTTTGTGAAGCCCTCGTCGTAAAATTCAATGTTTAAAATATTCGTGGAGTACTTTTGGCCAGCACCGCCAATGAATTCAAAAGCTGTATTTGAGTTCAAAGCTCGATCCCTCACAACTAAATAATCATTTGAGTCGATATACCAAGCAGAATTAGCCCTTTGGCAAAGATAAGTTAAAACCTCGCTAATTGGCCTGTTCTCATAGAATGAAGGGATGTCTATATAAATATCAGAATCCGGATTTATATATCCCGCGTTGTAATTTATGAATGTGGACATTTGGCCAGCGATAACCTGCACGATGTCTGTAAAATAATAACTTGATCCTAGACTACCGCTTTGTGTGAAGGTCTCATATAGGATTTGATTAAGTGAAAGGGCGCTGAATTGCACAGTGCCTTTCATGAAATTTTTGTTGATCTCTTTCTCATTCACCAACCCAGTAAAAACCACTTCGTCAATTCGATCGTCGTTTTCGTCATAATACCCCGCGCTGTATCTGACCTTCGTATAGTGTCGGGTTAACGTGTTTGAGAAAAACGAGTATAGAGCGTTTTCGTTTTCGAAATATCCTTGGGTGTTGTCCATTGAAAATGTAATGTTTGAGGTTTTGAACTCACCATATCCAAACGAATCAAAATCTAGTTTTGAACTTACTTTCACATCAGAGGCATCTAAAAGATACGAGGTTAAATCAGTCCAGCTTGATTCATAGCCCGATGGATACCGTCTTTTCATTTCGATTTTCTCGTAAATTTTTAACCGTGATTTTCTGGTTATAAGTTCCTGTGTGGTTGTCATAATTCCATCATTTTAATTTTAAAATCTTGCCCCAGTGTCTTGTCACGGCCAACGCTAAAATTAGAATCTTGATCCGCGTCTATGATCACATGGTATAGATCCTGCATTCTCCAACCTCGTTCAGTGGTGTAATGCGTATCAGCCCCACAGGGATAGATTGCAACCTCTCCAAAATCTAGCATCTCATAAATGATCGCTAGGTCGGTGGCCTCATAGACTTGCTTAAGGTCTAACTCGCCACGCATTTTATCGGCACGGTCGATTTTAATCATTCCCGCGTTGGACTTCTCTAATAACTGAGACTTTTTGAATGAGCTTGTAAAGTCGAATGAGTTAGGCAAACAGGCCACATCTAGTTTAAATGTGCCGATTTCTTCACCGATATAAAGCTCATACAGATATTTTTCAGCATCCGCCACGATGGTTTCATCAACCAAAATCTGAATCTGTGAAGTCGTCACGGGTGTGAATTCATAATACCGCGCATTGTCTGCATTTGTTGTCTCTGAGATTGCACTCGCCACATTACCCGTTTTAGTTGTGTACACGTTTGAAAAATTAGTCCAACCACTATTGTCATATTTGATGGTGTATTTTTTGAAGTTAAAATTCAAAAGCATAATCCTATCTATCGTTTGAGGGTAATCAAACGCGATGACAATCGATTCCTGTGTTAAATCATCACTGCCGCTTGATAACCATCGAGTCGCGCGGTCTAGGTCTTTTATATAGTTTGCCGTTGTTGCCCTGCTGGAAACTGTGATCGAGTTGCCTTGATCCACAAGAAAATTCTTGTAAAAAACTTTTGTGAAGCCTGTAATAGTATTGCTCATTGTAGTTTACTCACCCTTCCGATGTTTTGGCCTTTGTTATAACCCTGCACCACCGTCTCAGCTAAAACCATATTATCGACCACTAGCTGAATAGTCTGGCTGCCACCACCTCCGCCACCATTGGCTACGTCAAATAGCTTTTTTTGCTGGCCAGCGTTTAATAACATTTCACCTTCGCGCACGTTGGCTTGAGTATTATCCCCGCCCGTGGTCGCGCCATTGAATCCACCTACCACACCACCAGTCGCAAAACTGGGCTGCTGTGACGCTACCGCATTGGCTTGCTCAACACCAAACGCCGTGGCCGCTGCGGCTGCCCCTACGGCCAACGCCGGGCCAACAAAAGGAATTCCCACCAGCGCATTAAACGCCCCCATAGCCGCCTGATATGTCTTGATGCCGATGTCATAGATAGCCATTCCCTTAGCAACTGCAGCAACCTCTTTATTTTTTGAAGTCGTAGCCGCTGCCATGAAGTTCTGCCACTTCTCCCAGCCCTCAGCGTCTTTTTTAGTCCACTGCGCTTTTTTTGATAGGAATTGCGCGAGTATGTCGCCTTCCTCTGCGTATTTGTCACGCATCTTTTGGAGTTCTTCATCTGACTTTACTTGTTCTGCAGTTCTAACCGTATCTTTTTGCTCAGCCATTAATTCCTGTCTTAGCTTTTCGGTCTCTGCGTCTTCTTCAGCTTCTTTTTTCTTTTTCTCAACTTCTAATTTTCTGGCTTCGTCTCTTTGCGCGTTCGCCTCTTTTAATTTTTCTGAAAGCCTATCTACGTTTGCGATTGCTCCATCGACATCGATATTTATTCCAGGGATTTTGTTCAAAACATCTGTTACCTTTTTGATTATTTTCAAAAACCCGCTTATAAAATCCAGCATGTACGCGCCAATAGTGTTAAAAACACTTCCAACGATAGCTTTTAGATTTTGAAAATTACTTACAAGCAAGTAGACCCCACCAACAATCGCACCAATCAATAAAGGGATTCCGACAAGTGCTAAGTTGAAAGTTATCCCAAGCGCTGCAATAGCAGTTGTAAGTGCTGACACTCCGAAAATAACAGCGATGATGGCTGTCGCGACTCCTGCCATTATGAAAATAAAAGTCTTCATTCCGTCTGGTAATTTATTGAAAGCTTCAACAATTTTAATTAATACATCGACAACGACTTTAGCTACTGGTAAAAGTTTTTCACCTAATGATCTTAAAAAGCTATCGAAAGCATCTTGAAGGTTTGATAATCGACCCCAAAAAACCTTTGATTGATCGTTCATTGAATTAAAGAATCGACCACCTTCACTTGTTGCGATTTTGAAAGCGTCCGCAACCATGGCCGCACTAATCCCGCCGCCTTCCATCTCTTTTTTTAACTGAGCCATCGACTTGCCTGTTTTCTCTGAGATTATTTGAAGTGGATTGAAACCCTGGTTGATCATCTGCAATAAGTCTTGACCCATAAGCCGCCCAGTTGATTGAACTTGTGCGTAGGCTAGCGTGAGCGATTTTAATTTTTCGCTATTCCCACCCGATACATCCCCCAGCATCCGCATGGTGGGGATGATCTTTTCTTGAGCTATTCCAAACGCCAAAAGGGTTTTGGATGCATCCGCTAAATTTGTCAGTGTAAACGGCGTGGTCTCTGCAGTCTTTTTAATGTCAGCGAGTAATTTATTAGCCTTTGCCCCATCCCCCAAAAGTGTTGTGAATGATGCCTGCATGGATTCCCAATCAGCGGCGGCCTTAATGGCGGCACTGCCCAAGCTGAATAATCCCTTGGCAATTGTTGAAAATACTGCCGCCGACCCTAATGCCTTCATTGATTTTTGGAGTTTCTCTGCATTGGTGCTTAAGTCTGAAAAATTAGAGGTTGCCCCTTTTGAAGCGTCACCCATGGCCTTTGTATCGCCTACAATCTTTTTTGCCTCAGCTGAGAATTTATTTATAAGTCTGACAATTAAATCAATGCTATTTTCTGCCATATTTGCGCTCCGTTGTTTGCTTCAATAGCTTCTCTAATTGCTCGATGGATTCTTTGCCGCTTGGTTTTACTTCGTATGACTTAAGCGTTGAGATTAATTGATTCCGGTAATCTTCTTGAAATCCGATTCCGGTAACGATTTGATTAAAACAAAGGTCTGCACCATTGAGCTTTAAAACATCCGATGGAAGTTGCCCGTATGTCTTGGCGATCGTATAAATCGTGTATGCAAATTTTCTATTTAGAGAAACAAAGATTTCGTTTTTTTTTTAATGCCAAAAGAAAATCGGATAATCTCAGAAAACAAATAAGCATACATGTTGGGATTTTGCATAAGTGTTTTAATCGCAAAATCCTTATCGAAATTTTTAAAGACTCCCCACACCGCAATTAAAGATTTTTCGATAACCTTTTGCATCAATTCCTTAACCGAATCGACTTCTGATTGCTTATCTAAAGCCTTACCCGTACTATTGATTTTCTCAGTGATGTTATTCAAAAGGAAATTTTCTTCACCCAGAAAATGACTTGGGGCAAGCCTATTTATTTTATAAGCCGCCCCCATAATCCAAATGTTTCGGGTTTGGAACATTTATTTGTTTGACAGCATCGAAGCTAATTCACCCAGTGAGTTAACCTCGGCCCCCATCGTCAAATCGTTAAGAATGAATTCCGATGCGCTCATTCCCTGAACAGATCCAGCGGGTTGCATTACAGGCACATTTATAATCCTTTGAACGCCATCATCAATAACCGAAGCTCTCAAACTTAATTGAGCGGGTTTTTCGTCGTCAAAGCTAATCTTTTGATTAAACTCAGTGATAGCCTTGCGAGTTGTGATATAAGCCTTTTCTCCAGCGTTTAAAGAGTTAAAACCAGTTCCGGATGTAAATACAGCTAATCCGCGTTCACTGTCGATGGTTACAGCAATCGAGTTGCCAAGACCTACAGAGGTATGCAGAATTTTCCCGTCATTTACGCGTTCAACTTTTAAAGCCTGGAAAGCCACAGCAGTTAAATAATAATCATCAGTTCTCACTAATGTCGGGCTGTTTATGATTACAGAGGTAATAGCAGTTGGAATCGTGGCAGTCGATCCGTAAAGCGTGTTAACGCCTGTGGCTGTTCCCGTGATAATCGAAGCTGCGCTGGTACCAAGTGAAGTCAAAGTCCCACCCGTTAACAGTTGAGCGAGTTTTTCTGTTACTACCCCAGTGCCTAATGTGATTTCAGCTGAGCGAGTATGAACGCGGGTTGCTCGTACGTCGTTATTGGTTCCACCACGATGCTCTGCCTTTTCGTATGTAAGGGTAATTTGGAAGTTTTGAGGGTCTTCAATCGCATAAACGTTGTACTCCTCGTCGATAAATGCTGCGTTGTCAATTCCGAATGAATAACGCCTTTCCTGTGCCATTGTTTAACTCCTTTTTTATTTAACCAACGAGTGAGGGGGAACTACTTTAGTTTCCTCTTTTTGCTCGATTGGCTTCTTTGGTTGTTCTTTTTTATCCATAAAATACATCACGAATTTTTAACATTCGGCACTGAGCAGTTAACTCGCACGCCTGCATATGGGAAATAAACCCCTCCATTCAAACCAAACGGAGAAAATAGATTGTTGTTATCGATTGATAAAATATTCACTTTCGGATCAACTTTTGTTATCGCGTCGATTAAGTTGTTTTCAAGGTCGTCTAACTTAGTCATTAGATTTTCTTTTTCGCCCATACAAATTCCGATTATGTCTACGGATTGAACCCCATACCTTGATGATCCTTGAGGTGTCCAAGTATTAAAAACCATCGTCACATACGGGAACTTCCCAGCGAGTTCTGCGTATTCGTCTGGGTGAAACATAATCTCTTCCACGTTATCGAATTTGTTTAATAAAAGATTTCTGATAGCCGTTCTTAATTCTGATTTTTTCATAACCCACGCCTCGCTAATTCTTGCTTAGCCAGCCTCTTATAAATCCTTAAAGCCTCTGCGTTATCCGATGTCCCCACGCCAAAGAATCGGCGCTGTGGCATATTACCTTCTCCATCGTTGTGGATCTTTGCTAGTTCTGCGGATTCATTAGTCATAAAAAATATTTTTGCTGTATCGTTGCTAAGTGCTTTTTGTGAAATCGCATTCAGCATTACGCCTGAATTAGTTAAATTGACAGTAGTCTTGCCTTCTTTAGTAGCGTATTTAAGCGTGTAAGGTTTAAACGCTTTTCCGTGCAAATCTTTGCCTGTTTGTGTCCTGGACACGATTTTCTCTTTTATCTCAAGCGCAATAGTTTCAACTATTTTTTTGTTCATTAATGCATCGCTCATGCCTTCAAACTTTTTTTGTAAAGCTAAAATCTGAGCCGTGGGAACTTTGTACTCGATCATCTTAAAGCCCTGGACTGCCCCCATACCTTTACATTGGTATTTTCTTTATTGATTGTCTCCATGACTTCTTTGAGCTTTGATTTGTAAAGCTTTAAATAAAGATCCGCTTTGTTTGATGGAACGTCGTCTTTGTTTTTAATCAGTTCGACGAAGTTGTAATAAAGTGCACGAAGTGCTGTGGGTTCTCTGAGTCTTGCGATGTCTCGACTAGATAAATCTGTAAATTCTTGATCTTGCGACGTAAAGATCGCCCGGATCTCTCGCGAGGCGATATTAATTTTATCAAGCAACCGTCCATATTCAATTCCATTCGACTCATATTGATTGATGTCACCGACCGAACAAAGATTATACTCCCAGCCATTCAGCACTTCCCCTCTAGGCGTTTCCTCGTTTGAGGTTGAGTTAATATACCCGATTGAGTAGGTTTGCGTAGTATCTACGTCAGTTGTGGACTTTGTGAAATAGTCTGGGGTCAGTGATACAGTCGCTAAAACCGTATCACCATTGAAAAACTTTACCTTGTCATACTGCAATCGATATACACGGGTTTTTGATGCGTGGTCATAAGTCAAAGCCGTAACAGTAAACGTAGCACCTAAAACGGTTATTTGCCGAATCTCGGCGCGCTCTTCGCCAATGTCCTCAATGACCACATAGTCATTCGTTGCAAATCCATTCGGATTAATTACTGTTAGTGTGGTAGCCCCTGCGAGTACCGAACTGTTAAGTAGGGTTATCTCTGATAGGGCATAATCGGTTCTGGCATATAATTGGTATTTGTCATTATCGATAATCAGGCGCATTAGTAAACATCACGCGCGTATTGCTTCCTCTAGCCTTTTGGCTGTTTGTTTATAGAGTTTTTCCGATTGGTTAAAATCTGACAGTGCCCTATTCAGTTTCCTGCTCAGATCAATAACAGATCGCTCCAGGCTCTCTATCGTTTTGTCTTTTATCTCTATTTCATTTTTTAAAACATGGTTTTGTCTTTGGAGTTTGTCGTTTTCTTCGTTTAGATCAAATATTTCATTGCCAAGGGTTTGAATCTGTAAAGCCATCCCCGCAGGCACACGCTCAATAACCCTATCTATGATTTTATCCATTTATGATTTTATCTTTTTTTGCCGTTTCCTCAGCGTAGAATTCGTTTTCTGTTTTTAACTTAGCATTTGTCTCACTTAAATTATCAAGTTGTTTTTTTAATAACAGTATCTCTTTTTTTAAGCTAGATACCATGCTGTCACGCTTTGAAATCATTTCGGACAAAACTAATGTTTTTTTAATTTTTCTTTTTATAAAAAATTTAGCAATCGATAGCATTTGAATATTTTTCAATTAATTTCAAGTTAGTGTATGCATCACTAAATGAATAAACTTCTTGAATATATTCTTGTGATAAATCAAGAGGCTCTTTAGTGGTGTCGTTAGTAAAGAAATGCTCAAGCATTACAATGGATTCAATACCTCGGTCTAAATCAATGTTCTTTGTAATTGACTTAATGCGGGTATATGTAGCGACTACCCCAGTTTTTAAAGTTATGTTTTTCTGTAATGCCATAAAATCCCCTTAATTTATTCTAATACTTAATAATAAAATTCACACCTACGGTTTTTCCTTTGGTTACTGTTCCAGTGCGCGGGGTTCCGTTTGTGCCATCATCAGATAAAATTAAGTTTATGGTATTCCCGCTGCCCGTAGGTGTAACCGATCCAAGGTAAAGACTGTCTGCAAATCCTGTACCATTCCAGCCACCAGCAGTGGCAAAATGTCCTTGGAATTGATCGTCATATTTTGTTCCCAATGCCACCGTTTCGTTAGCAGTGTACCCGCTCGATGTACCAACGCCTGCCGGAGCTGCACCGCGCATATCTGGTATATTGAAAGTAGTTGAATTGTCACCAATTCCAAACCCAACCCCAATCACCGCAAACAGTTTTGCGTATGTTGCCCTACTCACAGCCGTACCGTCACAAATCAAATACCCACTTGGTGCCGTAGAACCTGCATACATTTGCATACTACCTACTGGATTATTGACATTAGCGTTTATTGTAAAACCTTGGCTCATGGGTTCCTCATTTGAAGCTCACAAGTTAAATGCGTATGAGCACTAACAGCAACCGTCGCAGTAGTTACACAACAAAGCGCGTACCATCCATCTGCGGGTATAGCGAAGTCACTTCCAACCGCGTTTGTACTTGAATCCGCTGCGGGCGTTGTTACCACTGCGCCATTCGATCCAGTGACTGCCGTGCCCGCCGTGTAAATCACTAACCCCGCACCGCCCGAAGTAGCGGGACGTGTTATCGGGTGAAGTCCAAACGTAAATGTAATCGCCGTTGCGTTGGGTGCTACGTCGTTGCAATGCACGCTTCCAACAACGCGAAGTTTTGTAGCCTTGCCATTCACCGTGGGATAGTCTGCGTTGCGTAAATAAAAAACCTGTTGAGGGTATAAAGTCCCAACCCCACTGACAACCATCACACCGCCTGCGGGTGGGAATATGTAAGTATTTGCTGTGCGTCCAGCAATGTGCGAACCAGCACCGTAGTATAAAAGTTTGTAGGTCGAGTTATATGCATCGGCATAAGATTCTTTTGCATATGTAGAATCAAGCAATGCTTTTGGAGTTATGAACTGTAAATCGCTTGTGCCAGTATCAACATCTAGTCCACTTGCTTTTGTGTAGATAGATATTAAATCTGTTTTCCTGGCAAAATTTTGGCTCATGATACTTCTGAACCGAACGCTGAGAAAACTACATCGGCATGATTCGCTCTCACTGTGATAATCGCCCCGGCTTCCATCGTAACACCACCTGTAAAAACAAACGTATCGTTAGGTGGGATGGTAACGTCATAGTACAAATAATTTTTGTTAGCAATTGCTGCGGTGCGTACTGCGATTCTGAATGTCCGTTCTGTTGTCCCAATATTACACGCCACAATACTTGAGACTACCGCACTGGTTAAAGCTGGCACTGTGTAAAGTGTGGTGTCAGTATCAGCCGTCACTACAGTTTGCCCTAATATTTTGTAAACGCTTGCCATCACATACCCCCTAACATTAAAACAGTCTCAAGCCCTACACCGCCGCCAGCCGTAGGCGTGGCGAAACTCGGTGCGCTACTTGCGCCGTTTGATTGTAACACCGTGCCACTGGCTCCTAGTGCCAACTCTGTAAACACTCCCGAACCGTCAGAATAGAAAACCTTCCAATTCCCTCTAGATGCATTTATTTTTTGCGCTCCATTCACCCATAACCCTGAATCATATTGTAGTACCTCGCCATCTATTGGAGTGTCAATCAAAACATCGTGCAACTCATCAAGTTCCTGTCCTATTTGAATATTTACCAACACCACGCCATCTGATATTCCTTTATGAATAACGTTGCCTAAAATAATCGCATGAGCTGGAGCCGTTGGTGCAACATTAGTGAACTGACCAGCGGTAGAACTTAAATATAAAACGTCACCATTGTTGAATGCGTTTGTGTTTAAATCTCTTACTAACCCATTTATGCAGACATACCCGTTGTTGTTATTGGCGATTAGTTCAGTAGTGAAACCAATCACATTGTCACTAGATACCTCAGTATCAGCATCCGCGAGCGCAATCGTAGGCCGTTGGCCTTGTGCGCCATTCACATAGACAACATACCCATTGGGAATATCCGCGCCCGTTTTGTTGCTAACCCTTAGCAGTTGTTCTTGGCCGATTTGTAGGTTTACGTTGCCGCCTGGTAGACCTAGCGATAGTGTGCCATCGGTGGCATCCCACATCAAACGGCCTTCTTGCATTATATCTACAGGGTTTAAATTAAAATCTATGTAGTCAACTAACGGGCTTGAGTCTTGGGGAGCATTTTCAAGCCCTAGATACCCCTTCATGTTAGCCCCAGAATTCTAAGCCGGCGGCAAGTGTGCTGCCAGCAATAAAGTAAGGCGAATAATTAAGGTCTACCATAGGGATTTCACGCGATTGATTAGGATAGATAATCCCGCCCGCGTTTGCCGTTGTGACAGTTACCGACTTGCCATAATAAATATTCCCAGCGCTCATGTTTGTGATTATCACAGACTTGATTTGCCCAATGGTGGACATGTCAAAACCAGTGTAAAGATCAAAAATCTTTTGTGCTGAACTGTTAACGGTTACCCTGGCATCATCGAGTAATTTGTTGACTCTAAAACTAACTTCCATGTGCTCACGCCTTTTTGATGTCCTCGATTAGATCATCTAATGATACATAGCGTTTTTTAATCTCTTTCCCGTCTATTTTCATGTCTACATCATGGCCCATATTCAAACAGGTATAGAGTTGCTGCATGATTGCGTTACAAATATCAATATAGATTTGATCTTTTTCCTTTTTGCAGTATTTTAAATAAATTTGCATGATCCTTGGCAAAATCCGCTCGTTAACTTCGCGCGTGTCATAAGTCCCGTACTTCTCATAAACCTGTTGAGCGCGATTCAATAAATCACGAATAACCAAAACAGGCGTGAGCTTCCGAATCTCCAAACCTTGTTTTTTGCGTTCCAAAACATTCACTTTCCAGTCTTTATCTAACAAAGGCAAATTACGTTCCATTGATTTGAAACGCCTCTCGACTTCTAACGCACTACCCATGTTCCAAATCTCAGCACCCGCCATAATCAAGGCTGGCCATATTGCTGAATTAATATCAGCCTGGGCTTGCTCATGAATAAACCCATAAAACTGTCCAGCACCACGCCTATAGATTCTCTGTGGGTTGTCTGCAGGTATGTAATTGTCTCGTTGTGGGTGATACTGTTTAATCACATACGCATTTTGTAATGGGCACTCTAGGTATTTTCTTAAATGCTCAAATCCTCGGCATAGTTCGTCCGTGTCAATCCATAAAATCCACTTCCCGTTAGATTTTTCTACGCTGTAATTCCTGGCATAAGCAAAACCCGCATAATCTGGTTCGGTAATTGTCTGAGGTAAGTCGTATACCTTCACACCATAAGCCTCTGCCCTGGCCGCCATCTCTTTTGTTTGAGAGTGGTCATCAATCAAAATCATTTCGTCTGGTATCATGTTTTTATTAGCATCTCGTAAACTATCTAACGTTTGCTCAATGGTCTTGTGTGCATCTTTGCCAATCATGCACAATGAAATAGTTTGATGCGGTCTCGTTGTTAATCTTTTCCGATTAAAATCTCTTTTGCCTGTTGGCGTACCGTCCACAGTGTACTCGATTAAATAATTCCCCAACTGTTCACCGTAAGCCCCATACATTTCGACTGGCAACGTCATAACCTTAAAATCTTTTTTATTCCCGAACATATCCTTAATATCTTGACCATCAAAATGATTCACATGGTACACAACATCCATTTTCTTATTCGCATCCCTTGATAACCATTCCCACGCCCCTTTGGGGACTGTAAAAAACATTTTTCCGCCTGGCACAACAAACTTTTCAAGATCATCAATCATTAATTCGGGGTCTAGGACATGCTCTAGCATCTCTCCGTTAAATACAGCCTCAAATTTCGCGTCTGGCTTGGCTTTAACGAATGTTATGTTGTCTTTATGTGTAGCAAACATCTCAACACGTTTTAAAGCCTTATCAATAGCCTTTTCTGACAAATCAAACCCCGTCACATTACATTCTGGATTATCATTTGATACCTTAATCGCATTCCCGCCCATGTGACAGGCAAAATCTAACAATGATTTGATACCGTATTCTTTAATCTTTGCACTTACCCACTTAAATCTTCCGATGGTATCAATGGTCTTCATTTCGAGATCTATTTTTTCGTGTGTGGATTCGTTTTCGTAAATATTCTTTTGTGATTCTGGGCTATCAAGATGCCTCAATAAATGATTAAGCTGATTTAATCGGTGTGGTGCTTCACTTTTTGCAATCTCTCGCGCAATAACTAAATCAGACTCATAAATCAAGCGGTCAATCACTCCATCAACATCTTTTGATCTATCAGCAAAATGCGCATCGATGTCTTTAATGAAAGTCTTGGCCACATTCTCCCAAGTGTATTTTTTAGCGTGATTTATCCCTACCGCTTCGATTGATTGCCTTAAATGATCGTCACTTAAAACATTCTTTAATCTTAAAATGAATTTATCATCATATTCTTTTGATTGAGGGTCTTTAATCCCTTCATATCCTACCGTTTCAGGTAGTGCAAAATCATGAGTAGTTAAAAACACCGTACCACACGCCTGGGCTTCAATCGCGCTAATACATGATATTTCAGGAAAAGCAGTCGGGTATATTACGGCCTTAGATTCTGATATGTACTCGTACAATTCTTTTTTGGGGAATGAGCCAATAGCGATATTAAACCCATCCGCTACCAACTGATTGATTTTATCAGCACAAACCCTCTCGATTTGTTCTACGGTCTTATCTGGGATGCTCGAATAATTACATATCAAAAGCTCTAGGGATTTATCACCCAACTTCTCATAAATGTTTAACGCTCGATATAACCCCCGCTCAGGCCTTGATGTGAACATGATTCGATGCTTTTTATCTTTGCGTTCTGGGATTAAGTTAAAATCAATGCCGTTAGTATTTAATTTAATTAGCGGTGCAATCTCGGGAAGCTGTTTAACATATTCTTTTTTGTGGTAATCGGACAAGCAATACATAAAATCTATATTCCAAGTCATCGATATAACAATCGCCTTCATTTCGTCTGGCATCATGTCGTGGTTCCATAGGATGTTTAGTTTTGTGTTGAGTTTAATGTCAAACATCTGAACGAATCGGGAAACGATAGCAACATCAGCATAGCCGCAATCGGCAAACTCTCTCCAACGGCTCACATTGATATATTCAACACCATCGTAAAAGCCTTCATGTTCGCAGTTATTATATACAGTGATTTCGTGGCCTAAATCGTGAAGGGATTTCGCTAAACATATAACCGCCGTCTCACTGCCCCCCATCGCTTTGCTTTTTAAAGTATCACCGTCGAATGGAAGCCCTTGAGTTGCGATTACAATGCGCATTATTACCCCTTTTATTGTGTGATGGGTAATGCTAACAGGTTTATAGGGTTTTCAGATAGCTAAGCAATTCTTTTTTATCGTCATCAGTAAAGTAATCAAATCCGTTTAGATTTGATTCTAGTTTTGCAATGAATTTCTCAGATTTGTTTTCTTTTTGTTCTATTTTCTTTGCCATGATTTTATCCTTTGACTAGGCGGGGATTTTTAGTCCCCGCCATTTGAATCTAATTCTTATGCGATTCCGTCAATTTTAAAGTGAGCGGTTTCCTGGCGGAATTCCAAGCCGTAATCACCTTCAACATATCCGGTTTCGTTCGATGACCCTAGATCGTATTTGCGTTGAGCAAACGATAACCCAGAGAATGGAGCCACACGCACAAAGTCTTTGCGAATACCAAGTATCGAACCCTTTGGCAACCATCGCAGCATTGTGATAGGCACATCACCAAAATCAGACATGTAAACCTGAACCTTTTTCACACCCGCAGCGGTAGCCGTAGGCATTTCTTCGATTCGGCTTGCGCGAGACTGAGACACTTGGCGGAAAGCTGTTACACCTGCAAACAAATGATAGCGATCAATGTTGGCTTCGATGTCGGTGTAGTTGTGAACAGTTTCAAACGCATTATTTAAGAATGAGTTCGAATAAGTAGCGTGCGAAGTCACGTTGGTGGCAATCGAGTTATAGATGCCAGCCAAAGTAGACGGGGCATCATCAGCACCGATGGTGTTGCCATTAGTGCGACCCATGATCACTTGACGCTCTAATTGTTTCAAAACCTCAGTTGTCTTGTCGGCTACTTCTTCGTCATAAGGCTTAGGCAATGAAGCGACTTTCAAACCAGCGTTATTAGCTCGGCGTGAAACGTTAATATCTTCACGGAACTTTTGGATATAGTTCCCGCGCAAACTCTTACCACGTCGGCGTGATTCACGAGGTGAAGTGCCTTCCTCAAGTGCAGAACCCAAAAAGTTCAAAGTAGTACCAGCAGCTAACGATGATGCAGTCGTGCCAGCATATGCGCGAGTTACATAAATCGTAGCAGCAGAGGCACCGATTGAAGTCACATACAATTGTTCCTTGTTGACGTAGTTCTGAGTAACCAGAATGTCACCAACACGCAACAATGAAGCGTTAGCCCCCACTTCAATACCGCCTGAAGCCGCAGCAGTCGAAGCAATCGCACTGGATACGACAAACGTATCAGGCAGCAAAGCTTTTTCTTCCCAGGTGTAATAACTCGAGGTGAAAGGTCGATCACTGTCTCCAATCGCATCTAAAAATTGAGTCACACGAGGACTGATCATCGAAACGATATCAGACACATCCTCGGCAACTTCGTTCGTATACATATCGTATAGAGCTGTTCCCGTAAAAGCCATTTTTTAATTCCTTTCGTTTTAAATCTTTCCTTTTTTAGCCAATTCGGCTTTAAAAGATTTAAACCGCGCAATGTCTTTCGGCATTCCCGAAGTCCTTGCACGGATTTCAAGCTGTTTTAGTTCGTCTAAGTCACCTTTTGCGCCAGCTTTAATGCTAGGTTGACCGCTATCAGTAGAAGGTACATTTTGTTTGTTTGAAAACAGTTCTGGATTGGCTTCTTTGAATTTATTAAAAACATCATCTGCCCCAGTAACCGTTAAACTCTCAACATCGACTTCAATCGCCGACGCATCAAGTAACTTTAAATATTCGGCCTTAGCTAAACCGTGCTGACCTGCAAGTCTTGAAAGTTCACCCCGTACCAAGGCATCCTTAAGCTTTTGATCTTTGGCACTCAGTTTGTCTGTGGCCTCTTTATAAAGTTTTTCAAACTCACCTTTTTTAGCTAACCTCTCAGATTCCTCAGCTTCCTTTTGCTTCTGCAATTGCTCTAATTTTTCCCGATACTCTTTTGCTTCTTTATTTGCAGTCCTCTTTGTTTCAAGGTTGTGCAATAAAACATTTAAAAGGTTTTCGTTTCCTTTTAGAGCTTCAATCTCTGAATCTTTTAACTTCAAAGACTTCAAAGCTTCCTCAATCTGTTTGGTGTCGCCCCCTTCGTTTTTGATTTCTGCTTTACCTTCGGCCCCAGCTACTACATTGCAGTTGAATGGGCGAGAGTAAAACTTGCCTTTGTTCTTCATGAACATAAAAAACACCCCTTCCTAGGTTGTCTAGGAATACATCACGTTTGAAAAATGATTATGATTATCAGTTGCGATATGCAACTATTCGACTTCTTTTGCTGGCACCATACGATGACGACAGTTGAAGCCGCCAGGCTGTAAAAACCCATTAAGGCCGCTACCGTTAGCGTCCCCAAAATTCTCTATTTGTTTTGTTGTGAACTTCTCGCCAATGCGTGGCAGACAAAATGGGCGGGTCTTAGCGTCCACTGGGCCTAGGTAATAGTATTCATCAATCCCCAAATCATCATAAATAGCCTGGTCTATAGCCTTGCTTAAACTAAATAATGCTGTCCGCATGTAAGTATTGGCATACCCCGCTAATGTCCCAGCCTTTCCCCCCGCTCCAAGCAATGAAGTGGCAAGGTTATCCACGGTCTGCTCATATGGCATCCGTAAAGCTATGGCATTTACTAATTCCTTTTTAATCCGTTCGTCTAATAACTGTGCCTCTGCTTGGAATACGCTAAAATCTATCTCTTGCAACTGTTTTAACACCGTTAAATCTCTAAACTTCATATCAGTGGTTATGCCTATGCGTGAATTGAACTCTAGCTGTAACTTAGCAATATTGGGATATTGATTGATCCATCCTATGGCTAGGTTATTAAACCCTAGCTTTTTCATGATGTTCAATGACTGAGCTTTGTTAAAATTTTCCTGGGTAGGCTTTAAAGAGTTTCCGTCTAAATCAAATCCAGCCTTTAATAATTGCTTCTCATAATCAGCTTGGTATTTTTCAAGTAATTTGACCAGCTTATTTGTTACACCGTCTAGGTTCTTGTTTAACTTGGCAATCTCTGCATCTATCTCTTTTTGATTCATTGCTCATTATCCGACCCATCGTCTTCGATATCTTTTGGATCTGATTCGTTTGGATCATTTGGGTCTTTAGGATCAATGCTGTTTTTATCTTGCATAAACGGATTCATAGGCATTGGCACTGTTTTCTCAATCTCATCTATTTTCTTTTGGGCCGCTTCAATATCCCCTAAATCGGGATTTTCTTCTAATAACCACTCGGCTTTAGTTATCAATCCATTGTTAAGCATGGTTAACATGTGGGCATCTTTATCGGTTTGGGTCATTGGCATTTCGGAGTCTCTAAAGTCTATAAACAACCAAGCCTTATCACTAAACTTCATTGAGTTGTGGGTGTTATTAACTAACTTTGTCATCTCAAATAATTGCATTTCGTTCTTGCGGAAGTATGGCTTGTCCTTTTTAATCAGTCGGCCTTGAGCATAGTTCTGTAGTTGTAAAGCCTCACTAGATGATCGATTCCCCGATGCCGTGAACATATCAGGATTCATTTTGTATTTTAACGCAATGCGCCTAACTTTTTGTTCAATCTCGCTTTGAATCTCGGCAATCTTGGCATCAGGTGAAACAAACTTAAAATCACTTTTGCCCATGTCGTCATCAGCTGGTAAGTCTATGGTCATGGATGGATCTAGTATCAGCGGCGCGGTATCACTTGCCCCTTTGCGTACCGGAATTGCAAACGATTGCATCTTAATTAGGTAATTCAATTCAGTGAGTTTTATATTTACCGCTTCATTGGTGACGATTAAGTCATCCCCGCCATCAATAAAAAAATCATCAATAGGCACCGCATCTCTAAATGGTACGAATATATCGATGGTGCCGTATGGGTTTATGTTGTCTGGGTTATTTGGGTTATCGATTAGCTTTGCAACCGCATCGCCCTTTTCACTCATTTGATAAGTAAACATGAAATAGTTTTTATCAGTCCAGCAATGAAATACCGTATTTGATTCTTGGAACTTATCTTTTTTATCATTCCGGTCATCATTCCCGTATAGCTGACTAGATGGGCTTGGGTAGTTTCTGGAATAAATAATCGCTTTAGCTTTGTTTGGGTTTTGTTCGTCCATAATCACATCAAACATATTCGGGGTGAATAATCTATACACCACTCGTTCCCCATCCCACTCAGGTTTAACCAGAACAGTTCTCATAAGCTTGACGTATTCATTCACTGATTGCAGCACATTGTTTAGATTGGTGTTGTCTAAAATATCCTGAAACAACTCTTTGTCAGATTCTGAGCCATCCATCACTTCGCGCAATGGGTCTTCGTTATACAACACTGCCAACTCATTAATCATCATCTTGGTGATGTTATAAAACTCTCTTTGTAACTTTAGGCGTTCAGGGTATTGAAACTGATTGTATAAGGCAGTCATTAAATAGGTGTCTTGCTTGTCGTTAAAATAATCTAAACGCTTCTGCATAGCCTGGCGGCGCAACATAGAACCTGTTTGCTTGGTAGCGTCTAATGCTTGTTGGGCGATTTGTTTAGTCGTTATGTCTTTAAAAAAGAATGGCATTCGTACCCCTTATAAGCTTTAAAATACATCACGGTTTTTTAGAGATTCAATAGCTTAATAATATCTTACAGGTTCGCCATTAATGTTTTTGAACATGCTAAAAAGTACTTTGTCAAAAAATGTTTCTATAAAAAAAATTGTTCGCAGATTATTAGCTACACTGAGTATGTTTTTTTTGTTGTTTTTGACAAGTTCCCCAAATTTACGAGGCCCTCCTATTTTTTTTCGTTCTATCAAGTAATTATCGTCAAACATTTTCATTCCGTAACCGCTATCACCATGAACATATACATATCCATCATATTCCAGCCCGTGGGTGTCTTCATTTAAATATCTCACACTCCAAATTTTAAACCCGTTTTCTGTGCACAAAAATGATTTTGATATATCAGCGTTTATTCTTGATGAAAATGGGTCTCTAAAACCATTACCTAAACCATGTAACCAAGGCTCTTTAAATGTTTTTTCAAGGTGTTCTATATATCTTGCGCGGAGAACAATGCCGTGCTCATTAAACTCTGATTTAATTTTCAAAAAATCTTCACGTGTTTTTATTCCCGACATTATTTCTCCATTCTTGCCATCAATGCTGCAAAAAACTTCCCCTTATCTTACCACGCACCTTATTCATTACGAAATATCTTAGGCAGTCGATTAGATGCGTGACAACATCATCATCAACAGGCTTATGCGTCTCATTGTCCCGTCGGTAATTCTCAAGCCTTTGCGCGAAAGTAGCCCCTGATTTATTGACTATTAAATCACCATCTAAAAATAATCTAGATTGGCCTTGAGCGTTCATCATGTAGCTGGCCACCACCTCGATAGATTCCTCAATGCTTAGTTTTTTAATATATGAGAATTCCACCCCAAACTCAGCCTTAATCATCTCAAGCAAACTCGTGCCCGATCGTGTGCCCTGTTGCCTTGCCCTACCTGCAGGGTCACAAAACCATTCACCCAGCTGATATCCTTTTTGTGAGATTCTTTGATAAATCAAACGCATCATTGTTGCGTAGCCTGTGTCATTCATTTCGATAGCGTCAACAATCACAAATCGCTCAGTTATCTTTTTAGTCCTGGGATCTACCAGCTTTTGAAGTTGCCCGAATAGTGCAGCGCTTACTACCACCCCAAAATCTACCGTCACATCCACAGGTAATGCCGGGTTATACATTGGGATCTTGTTTATGTGCATATTCCTATCAAATACCTGAAATACCGCCGTCTCAGAACCCATATACCGACCATAGAGCCGCATTTGTGCTTGCTTGTATGACAAGTCCCCACGCATGCGCTCAATTTCATCCAATGGGATAAAAGGATTGTCTGCCATTCCCCAATTCAGCACCAAGACATCTTTGTCAGGTCGATTGAATATGCGCTCATAAGTCCACGTTAAACCCATCAATGGCGTAAATGTCATGATTATGGGCGCGTTATAGTCCACCGTGCGGGTATAAACTTCTTCGTAAATATCAAGTGGCGGTTCCTCATCGAACCAACACCCAATGAGTTTTGCAGACTGTAACTTCTCACGTCCCTGCTCAAAGGTTTTGAACTCAATCACAACGCCGTTTTTTAAAGTTAAATCCCTTAACGCCTTACCAGTGGCATAACTTCTGGCAACAATGTCATCAGGTTTCAAGTACTCGAGTATCTTTTCTTGTGCCCCTGATTTTTGGGAGTCGTAGGACGGCGTGATAATCCAAAACCTGCCCGATGATTTTGTGAGACATATTCTGATAGTCTTAACCGCCCCCGGCTCAGACTTACCAGCACGGTTAGCACAAATCGCCGCCGTGATCTTACGCTTTGATGCCATGAACTCGCCTTGCTTGCCGTTTGATTCCCTTGGTGGGAACTTGTAACCGTATCGCTTAGGGTCTTGGGCTATCTTTTCAATCGGAATGAATCGCTTATGCGTTAAGCGTGCGTTATATATCAGAGTCTCTTTTGAGATTACATCATGAAGCAGGGGCATTCTCGCCCTCAATAGCTTCTAAGTCGTCTGGAATAGTGGCAATATCCACGCCTTCCCGCTCACAGTATTCCTGCAATGTTAACCCGCTACGGTCTGCATACTGCTTCAACTGGCTAACCATCTCAGTTTTAGTTTGCGGTTGCTTCACTTCCAACACTTGATGCTGGTCGGGCTTGCCCTCGAGGTATTCCCAAATCCTTTGCGCGGCCTTGTCATTCCCCTTCATGGCGTTCGATATGTCCTTAAGCACCAACGCATCTTTGATGGTCATCTTGCCTTTTACAGCTGGGCTTGATTTTGATTCCCACTGCTCTGCAATCTCATTTTTAGGTGTATCAATAACCAACTCCATCATTTCGCGGAGTATCGTTTTCATGGACTTGGAACCCTTAGGCCTGCCGTTGGGGTTTAATGACACACCTTTTGGGATTGGCACAAGATTCTCAGGGTTAGGCATTTTTCGTTGCTTTCTCGTTGTTTATAGGCCATTCTATCTCAATTCCGTTCCGTTTTATCTTTGTTTGCTTTGTGAAGTTTACCCAGCGTTGAACGATCACATCCACATAATGAGGACTCAACTCAATGCATACCGCTTTTCTATCTGATTGTTCGCAAGCGATTAACATAGTGCCACTGCCTGAAAATGGGTCTATCGCAAAATCGCCTTGCTCACTGTTATTCCTTAAGGCATTCACATACAGCTCAACTGGCTTCATTGTTGGGTGTTCTTTATTAGAACGAGGCTTGTCTATTTTCCAAACACTCGATCTGTGGTCACCAGCCATAATTGATTTGTGGCGTGCTCCCCAAGTCAAAAGGATCGGCTCATGCTGGTAATCATAATCAAGCCTACCCATTGAGAACGTTGGAGCGTTCTTGTACCACATCAAAACGTGACGGGCTTCTAAACCTGATTCTTTCATCATCATCATCATCATCATCATCATCATGCCTAACGCCCCGCCTTGAGGCGCTGTCACAAAATAAGTGCAGTCCTCAGCGCATACCAGCTTCATATTAGACATTATCGGCACTAGGATTTCTTTTAACGCCTCTGGTTTCAAATTGTCATTCTCAATGTTTGTTAGATTCCTTCCAGAAGGCTGGAAGGAATTAAGCATTTTATTCTTATCGCCAATCGCTACCCCATAAGGAGGATCGGTAAACAACAGGCTCGGCTTGTCCCCGTTCAATAACTTCTCAATCGAATCTAGGAAAGTCGAGTCCCCACACATAACCCTATGCCCATTCAATTCGTAAACATCACCCTTCACGGTCTTTGGATTCTCTGGAATTGGTGGGGCTTCGTCCTCAATTACTTCCCCTTGGTCTAGGTCTTTAATGTCAAAACCTAAGTCCACAAGCTCCTCGAGCTTAAAATCTTCCTGCAGTATCTCGAAATCCCACTCGGCAACCTCACCCGTTTTGTTATCAAGTATCCGATACCGCTTCTTTTGTTCGTCTGTTAACCCTGTAACCTTTAAAACATCAACCTCGCTATGGCCTAGCTTTTTTAAACTTTTCGCTCTGGTATGCCCACATAGGATTTCATTCTTTTCATCAATAATAATAGGAGTGATATACCCAGTTTCATTAATTGACTTAGATACCGCATCAACCGCGCCATCATTCTTGCGCGGGTTCCTTGCGTGTGGGATTAAGTCAGCTAACTGGACTTTGATGTATTCTTTAATCATTTTTTGCCAACCGTTGAAACCCCAGCCATCGCCACCCATAAGCTTAAAAAGTTTAAAGGGTACTGCATCCATATCCCGATTCTATTCATGACCCAAAATAAAGGCAGGCATAGTAAGGCAATTCCAACAACAATTACAATCAATACCTTGTACTTGTAAGCCCTAAGCATCTTGGGTTCCCCACACTTCCGATTGATCGATCAAACAATACCCAATACCGTTTGCCGTTTCCTGTTTTGATAATTCAACAGGGATTGAATAGTAGTGATCTCGCATTGTCACTTTTTGCCCAACCTTGAATTCTGAATCGCATTCCTTGCCGATCTTTTCAATGTAAAAATCACCAAATAGCTTTTTGGTTTCCTTTTTGTCTTGCACCAATATAATGCCTGACTTTTTAGATGCAACAAATTTTAAAAATAACTTTCCTTTTGTTGGATTCATTTCAGCTCCTTAATCAAGCACGCGGTTAAACTGTTTGCTTGTATACCAAAAGTCTCTGCTACGTTTTGAATACCTCTAATCATCTTGTCATCAGTTAAAAACGCGCTGTAATGTTTTAGATTCTTTTCATACATTCCAGAAAACTCCCCTTGGTCGTCACTCTCGATAATTCCAGTCATCACATTTGATGACACCTTGTTAACTCTTACCCTCTCAGGTTGATCGCTTTTCAAATTATATTTTTCGTCATAACACCATCTATGTGCTTTATTGACGTAAAACATCGAAGTGCATCCAGTGCATGTTTTCTTTTTGCAAACGCTTTTGAATCTTTGATTGTATGAGGCGAAATAGTTTTCTTCATTTTTCAACTCCCCAATACTATCACGATTTAAAGCACAGTTTGCAACACAATTGGCGCAGTTAGCGTTAAATTACCGTTAAGCGTAACTTCTTGTGTCGCGCTGTAAACATCCCCAGCATTGAAAGTTCCGTTTGAGTCAACATCCTTTAAAGCGTAAACATAAAACACGCCCGATGGCAGGTTAATAATATTAAACGCCGAACTTCCCGCACTCATTGAAACTGTATCGGAATACGCACAACCGTTTGTTTTATCGGTATCCAAATCAGCACATAGCTTCACATTCTTAAGCGCGCCAGGGTATACAGCGTCATTAACCGTTGCCTTCACAAAATACGGCGGGGCACTTATTCCCCCAGCAACCGACTTGCCAGCCTCGCTACATCCAAACCCTGCCAATGCTACAAATCCAACTAAAAATATTTTATTCATTTTCTTACTCCTTTTTTTATTTAAAAAACCTATTTTTTATCTCTGCATCATTCCTTTCCTTTGCCGCCTCAAACCCATCAAAGTAACAACGCATTTGCGCGAATAAGAATTCCACATCTATGATCTCGTCGATCATGTTGTACGCAGTGCTTCCATTTAAATATCTAGCAATGGCAGCAGAACATTCGCCAAGCTCTTCAAGTAACTTAATAACCTGTTCTCTTCGCTGGAACTTATTCGCCATCTTTTCCGGTAGGCTCATTTTGAAAACTCCTTTGCTATCTTTTCAACGTCAAACCCATATTCATCCTGCATGATTATTTTACTCGTGCCGTCCTCATAGAATAAATTAATTACATCAGCCTTTATTCCCTTTTGCTCCAGCTTTAATTTCATGTAAGCTCCCCATGCTGGCTGGCCGAATAGGACTATTTTAT
>JACCDG010070656.1_pt1 | contig 28827 bp, 43 predicted proteins | sample 7442471 | NCBI WGS metagenome assembly JACCDG01 (sample SAMN15323444, study PRJNA562643) | freshwater metagenome | isolation source: river surface water | place: USA:Blue River Watershed | collected 2017-08-17 | reverse complement strand
TACGTGAGATTGTACTGCGAGCAGTGTCATAGCGTATTGCTATCTGACCATTGCTCAATCCTTTCTGATGTAGATGACGAATCATTAATACATCATTGTCAGTCAAGAAAGAGTTTCCATTCCTAGTGCCAATAGGTTTGTAGGCTTTCAATGGAATTGGTTTAGCAACTTCATACCGTTCAACAGTACGGAACTTGCAACCACAATCAAGACAACGACAATAACGCTTGGTTACATCAGATCCTAGATGTTCAGTACAGGTAACACGTGTGTTACTACTGTTGCATTGCCTGCAATTCATCTTGAGTGAGATTCAATGAGCTGAGTAGTTCAAGACAACTGAATGCACCCATAATCTTGAATGCATCAACAATAAGATCGTGTTTTAAATCAGGGAGTTGATAGTAATCATACAGAATTTCTTCTGCACGATCAAAGTTATCATAAGTACCTGTCAACTTTTCAAGTGCAAAACCAGGCATGTTATCAACTAAGGCTGTAACAATTGCTTGTCTCACTTGAGTCCAAGCTTGCTCTGGTATCAGTGCAATGGTTTGGTCAACAAGATCAAGATCAATAGAATCGTTTGTCATGAAGGAAGGCCCCCGCTTACGCAGGGGCTGAGTAGTCCTTGGCTAGATGATCTTACACAGTTATCGCAGTGGTGTCTACCACTCCATCGCCTCCATCCGTATTCATGTTCTGTAACATTTGCTCCAGGATCTGAGCTTGTGCCTGTGCCTGGGCCATGAAGTGAGCAGCACGCTCTGCTGACATGACATGGCAACGACCATTGGGTTCAATGTAAAGCCAACTGCCATCAGGCTGCTGCTTACCTTGGAGCGCTAGGCGTTCTGAGTTGCGTGTGTACTTGAGTTCAACGTTGTGATAGTCACGCAACCCCTGGTCGTCAGTCCAGGTAGCACCAACGTGATAGCCCCTGTCCTCAGCACTGAAGGCATGGAACTCAGGAATAAGGCACTTGATCGAACGAATGATGTCCATTGGTGTAGTGTGTTGAGTTGGTAGCCGACCCCGGATTCGAACCGGGACTGTAGCGATTTTAAATCGCTTGCCTCTGCCGTTGGGCTAGTCGGCCAAATACATTGACACTATACACTACAGGCCAAGGTAGTTTTGAATTTGTTTCTGTAAAAACTGAGAAGCAGTTGGTAAATTTTCTTTTACCTTTTCAATTCCTTGCGCTTGTGCTTGTCCCAATAAAAAGTTTTGTTGGATTGGATTGTCATGATAGTCGCGGACACGACGTACGCTGACAGGATCAACGATTGAATTAGCTCCACGGAGTTCGGCAATAGGTTGAGCTACCCAGTCAACACGTCCAACCTTTGGGTTGACTCGTGCATTAAATCGTTCTGTGTCATTGACAGGAATAGAACCTTCATAACGGAGAACATCAGGACGCTGTTGCGAAATAATTCTGTAATCAGGATCAACATCCAGTAATTCAAAAGCTTGGTTGTAACCAGTAGGAGATTGTCTTGTTGTTAAATCAAATGCGCGATAACCACCAGGAGATTGATAAAGACGTAAGGTTGCCTGTGGATTTTGTGAAAGATAGTTTTGAATACGATCTTCTACATCTCCAAGGTGTCGAATGGTTGCATTACGTTCAGCATGATAAGGACCAGCAACATCCCAGTCCATCATTGGTGTATCTTTAAATCCTATAAATTCTTGGATAACACCAGGAGATTGCTGGGTCATACGCGGCTGACCAGCAGGTAATTTATGTTGACGCTTGTAATAAACACCAGGCTCTAATACATAATGAGTTGTTGGGTACTTAAGTGTTTCAGATAAATTAGAACGAATACCAACGCCTCCAAGTAATTCATCTAATGCCAAAGCACCTGGATCAATGTGCTGACTTAAAGTACGTTGAGCAAATTGCTGTGCTTTGTGCAAAGCCTGATGTAGTTCCGGATTGTTTTGCCGACCAACAATAGCTATTGGATCAATACCAAAACGTTGATTAGTTTGCGCAAACAAGTTATCAAAGAATTGTTGCTTGCTAATAGAAGCACCAGAAGGATTAAGTGCTGTTCCTAAACTTTTTAAAACGCCTTTCATATCTATCCAAAGCCTTGGCTTCTATTGTTTTATATCTATTGTAAGAGAGAATTTCTTGATCAATTGCGGTAGACCAACAAAGCTTTGAAAGCTTTTGATAAAGCAGGTATGCTTCATCCAACAGTTCTTTAGTCATTGGACTTCACTTGATTGTATGTCAATAGATGAATAGTGCCAAGTGTGGTCATGAGGCAAGGGCTCAGTGCCATAGTCCCATGTATCATAGTCATCCTCATTACGAGGATCTTCTTCAATCAAAATGTACTGTGGTGAGTTGTCTGTGATGTACTCACCAATGTTGGCCATAGCCATGGCAAGCAATTGGTCATCGGTGTAGTCAGTCATGGATAGAAACCAGCCCTAGTAACGAGGCTAAGGCTGGTAAGCCGTGCGGACTCAGCTACATGCTAGCTGTTTCTCGCGTTGCTGCAAGACCTCACGGAAAGCTTCCGTGTAAGCATCGCGTTCCCATGACTCAAGACTCCGATTGCCAACGCCAGCAATCTGCTTAACTGACATCATGCCCTGGTCCACAGCCAATTGAATTGTAAAGGTGGGCTTGTTATCAATCATGCATAGCACAATGAAGTGCTTACGTTTCTTGATGTCATCCGCATAGTGGGATGCAGAGCCAACGCAGTTGCGTACGGCTTGACCCCACATAGATAGCTGATGTGTGTCATGAGGCTGGAAAAATGTCCATACCTTATCAAGACGTGTGACTTTGATGGGTTCAGGGAATAGATCTTGACGTAGAGATTCCTTTGGATTCTCAATCTTCCATGCTTCGGATTGTACGTAGTCATGGAACTCGGTCAGACGCCAACGCTTCGGTGGCTCCAACGTCTTGCCTGCATCCAAGATCTTAAGCATCATGGAGAATGTATCGTTGAGTTCACCAATGCGTTGACGCTGGTAGCCAACATCACTATCAACCCAACGGCCATTGTATTCAGTAAGTTGTTTATCCAAGTACTTGCGTAAGATTGTAAACAATGATCCAACAGGCATGTGTTGACGCAGCCAATTGTGTAAAGACATATCTTGTGAAAGTGTGCTGCGTACACGTACTTCAGTCAATCGAAGATACTTAAGTTCCTTGAAGTATGTCTGATAGTAATCAATAGGGCAGTCTGGCCAGATGGAATCAATCCACTCAATTGAATTAAGGATCTGTACAAAAGTTGCAAAGCCTTGCCTAATAGGTTGCTGTTGTTTGTTATTGGGATCATTGTATGCATCAATGCTACGGTTTAACTCTGCTTGCAATAGTTTCTTGATGGCAGGTTTAGTAACAATGTGCTGAATCTTTGTGACAACAGAATACGTTAACGAGCTATAGCCGTGTTCTTCTTTGAATGCAAGTGAAGCAGCAATGAAGTTATCAACAGTCAAGCCTTGACTTTCATCAAGATACTTTGACATCATTGACAGTATGTTTGCTGCATCAAAGATATTCTTGCAGCGTATACGATCAAACAATCCACGTGAATCCTCCCATGTTGGGAGATCTTCCCGCAGGCTGTTATCAAATTCATTGACAACAGTATCACGAATTGTATAACCTTTCTGGCAGTAAAGGTTACCTGCTCGCCATGGATAACTACGCCAGCTATCGTAATCTTTCCCACGGATATCTTCTATGGTTGCTGTGTTGGTATAGACAAATAACTGTGAGCCACGACCAATGTCGTGAACAACGCAATCATCTTTGCTATTCCATATCCAAGTTGGTGCAATCTTCTGAGTAGTTGATGTGTTCTTGAATGCATACGCATGACCATACACGTATGGATACTTCTCTTGCTTAGAAGGTAACCATGCTGCATACCACACCTGTTCGTAGTGGTACAGAATGGCAATGACCTTGAGCCTAGCCTGTGGTGTTGCTACATCTACAGGCGTCGTAAACACTTGATAACGCTGTGGTGCTGGACGCTGATTGATCTGAGCGATTGCATCTTGCTGATCAGCTTCACGCACAATGTGCGTTGGTATCAAACAAGGAATCTTGCCAAGTGGATAGGTAGGTTTCTTAGCTTCTGGTTTGTTAGCTTGCTTAGCCAAACCCTTGAGCCTTGGGTCATAAGCCAAGAGTTCAGTCTGAAGATTGGAAGGCAGAGCGAATTGCATGGTGTGGTGTAGGTAAGTGGAATGGACAGTTTAGCGTCATGTCCAGGACGGTTGATTAATTACAAGACATCTTTTCTTCGTATTCTTTACGGAACTGTGCAAGCCATTCCATTAAATCAATAACACGTACTACCTGTTGGCCATCTTCTGCGCCACCGGCTACGCGCCAATGAACAGGTGCCGTGTCTTGGAGAGCTGTTTCCAAAGCATTGGTAGCACCCCAGATTGCGCCCCACATTGAAGCTTTAGTTGCAATATACAGCGGTTGCGTGTCATCTGTTTGGTTATCGTCATACCAATGCGTCATCCAATCATTGACAAGATCTAAAGAAGGGATTAGAGAATTGATTTCCATTGGGTTAAATGAGTAAGTGGAAAGGACAGTTTAACGTCATGTCCAGGACGGTTAATTAGCGGATGCCTTTCAACTGATCAAGAAGTTCTTCGTCAGTCTCATCACCAGGCCATGTGCCGATGCACTGCTCCAGTATGTAATCACCGGTCAGTGTTATGACTGGCATGCGTTTAGCAAAGCCAGTTGCTAGATACACTCGACCCCTTGGTCCTCTGATAACAAAGTACCAACGCTTGAATTCAATTGAGAAACCAATCATGAATCTAGATCGTAGTCAGAGCTGTCAACGAGTTGCCAGTAAGGATCGAGGTCATCAAGATAACTGCAGAAGCCATCTTCGTCAAGAGGAATGGATTCCCCTGGATCCAACTCAATAGTTGTTGTGCACAATGCAGGAGCCCATTCTTCAGGCTCGAAACGAGTTGCCCGATAGAGCAAGCGCATGTCGTCAACAACAGCTGTAACTGTTGCATTGTGATCACCAAAGACAATGTTTTCGATTGCAAGTACAGTCATCAGTCTTCGTCGATGTAGGAATGAGTGGTGGTCTTGATAAGGCGGTACTTCATCCACAGACGTGCTGTGTCGTACTCACCTTCCCAACGAGTTGAATCCAATAGATTGTCTGTTGCTCTCCGCTTTGCGCAAGCAGCAAGATTGATGCGATCAAACATGTTGAGATAGTCAACGTAAGCAGACATGAGTTGAGTTGAGTTGGTGGACAGGACCTGGGACTTACACCGTAAGGATGCCCAGGATCTTTAGAATAACTTAATGTTTGGAATACTCAAGCCTGTGCCAGGAATACTGACTGATCCTTTGACGCCATTGGGGCTGGCGTTGACAGTCAGTTGGAATGGACCAAGCTTGATCTGTTTACTTACTGACTTGATACCATGTTCAGTAATGTTCACACCATGAATGGTGCGATCAAAACTAATGTGAGATTTCTTAGTCACTTGAGATCTTCCGGCATGAGTGCCATGGCATCATCGTCGTCCATGTTTGTCATTACAAATTTCTCTCCATTGGGAGCAATGAAGCCCCCAATGAAACCAATGCCATGTCTCTCGGCTGATTCCTTCATCTTCGCTACAAGCTGCATGGCCTGCAGTCGTTGCATGTCAAGTGAGTCGGGAATGCGAGGAGTGTTGGAGGATGTCATTTGAATTGAGTTGATTAACTAGGTCAGTCTACCAGAGTAGTCAAGCGGTAGGCCGTGCACCATACAAAGTGATACACGGCCAGTACTTATGTACTACCTGATGTTATGAATGCATGGCAAGGTGTTCTTTCCATGCAGCACTGTGCATTTCATCCATTGTCATGGGTGGTTCACCAGGTTCGCTAGGTGTTGGATCGTAGTCAAGCTCATCGCTTAACATACCGATCACCTCATCGAGCACGTCACGAGTACGTGGATCGAGATGCTCATCCATCTGATGACGCCTGTCTTCACGGTTGCGAATGTTCTTGAGTGCATCCAATGCAAGTTGCAATTGGTGGTACTCGTTCTTGGTCCAAGTGAGTTCAGGATACTTCTGAGTTTGTTCCATGATTAAGTTGAAGGTGAGGTTGGTGTAAACCCTGGGACTTACACCACACTAAATGTGTGGATGCCCAGGCTTAAACTTAGATGAGATCTGAGTTTGTACTTATGTTAATTGCTGGTAGGTATGCAGTTGGTGGTAGTCCATTCCTTGAGGGATGGAAACAAGAGTACATGAAAGCACAAGGTTCTATGCCACCACCTGAAAAGGTGATGGACTTCTTGACATCTGTGATACGAAATGAAAGTATTCCAATGCAAAACAAACAAGCAGAGATAAGAATGCTAGATCAGATGCGTAGGTTTGGACCTGAGGTGAGGTCTGTGGTTGGGTGAGGATGGGTAAAAGGATGAATACCGTGTTATAGAAGGGTGAATACCGTCTTATTATCTTAGATATAGGGTTTCATACGTTGTTAAAAAAGTGTATTAAACCTGGTACCTAAGGGATGAATACCAGCTTATCCATACAACTTTCTAGAAGAGTATGAAACCCTATAGAGGGTTAGATAAGACTGTATTCACTGTTGAATAAGACGGTATTGACGGTTTCCCCCGTCTTCCCCATGTACATGTGTACTATCCCTTGGTATAAGAGGAGATACCTTTGGTACGTGTGTACTAGATATAGATATGAATGAAGGATATCCCTGGTACATACCCACTAGTTAGAGGTACACACCAGGGATGGGTAGGTATTAATACTTAATATTGTTTGGCAACAAAGAATTGCCAATACATGCCAATACTTTAATTACTCAGGATGATCTATTCGCCATTCGCAAATAGCGAATGATATAACGCTGGTGTTATACGACGTATCTTATTGTTCTTTGGGTGCAAGCATGATCCATGCTGTGTAGTTAGCACTGCTTCTGTCTACACGTATCAATCCGTATTCTTCCAGTCGCACCAAGGCCTGGAGATATTGCTCAAGCCTTGAGCTTTGCGCTGGAAGCTTAGGTACGAAGCATGGTGTGTTTCCATACTTCTTCCTGTGATTGAGGTAGTACGCATAGAGATTGCGTTGATTGATACTGAGTGCAGGTGTTGCAGTTGCTTGCATTGATCAGCAGTAGTACGGACGTGATTCAGGGTATGCCTTAGCTAGTTCGTTGGAGAAACTGATGTCAATGTTGGATCGAGTTGTTGTATCTCCAAGAGAAGGCTGCCCTTCGATCTCGTACTCTTCGAAGTACTTGACGTAGACCTGGACCGCTTGCCTCTTGGAGAAGATGCAGTGGCTGACGAGAGGTTCTCCTTGGGTGTAGTACCAACCTCCTTCTTCGGGTCCACCGTACCTGAGGTAGGTTTCGTGGACCGTGACGACCGTTGGGTCTTTGTGTTCGAAGTACTTGTGCACGTTGTAGGCATTGATTGCGAAACGTGCTTTGTAGGACTTGGGGTAGAACTTCTTGAGTTCTGATATGTAAGACATGATGCAAACTCCGTGATGATGATTGAAATGATTGCGATCAGGATGACGATGATGTCGCCGTCATCCCATGCTTGACGCAGTGTGTACTCAGTCATTGATTACGTACCTTTCGTTGTAATGGTCACAAGCATTTCGTTCGGCACTTGAAATTTCTTCAATGCCATCCCATTCAAATGCCTCTGATTCACGCATTGCTTGCTCGTGTTCATATGCCATGTCAGCCATGGCATCAAGCAAGTCAGCGTTGCGCTGCTCATCAATGAAGTTAGGATCTCTCATGGTTTGAGTTGAGTAGGTAGACAGTAAAGCCTGGGACTTACACACCATAATTACGCCGGTGCTGCCCAGGGATCAGAAGGTATTGGCCACCTTTGTTGCTAAGGAATCAACAAAGGTTGGACCATCTTCTTGGAATGCGAGTATGTATTGTTCACGCTCGTCTTCATCCATCAATGCACCTAGGGTATGATGTGCATGATAGAAGGCTAGTGCGTTAACAATAGCATACTTCTCATCAACGTTGATGATGAGGTGATACCTCTTGTTGTCTTCGGTCTGATCCATAAGTGCACCCATGTTGAGTTGAGGTAGGTGAATGGTTGAGCATGGGACTTACACCACGTAATTACGTGGATGCCCAGGTGTTACTTCATATAAAGATAGCCGCCTGCCCAGTCGGCATAACGTAGACAAGTCTCATACGATACGTCATCAAGCAAGTTGTAACGTACATGTTTAGCCGGTGCTTTCCACGACGCAGGCTTGTAGACAGCACCTGAATCCCTACCTATGAATGCATGAACTGATCCACCATCACCACCTAGGTTGGTTCTCGTGATGGATCGTTGGATAATCTTGTAGTACTTGGTACCCTTGACAATGTCAAAGGCCAAGTCGTTGTAGCCGTACTGCGCAGTGTATTTCTCAATGATCTTGTTAAGTAAACAATCGATCCGTGCTTCAAGTACATTGATGCGTTCGTCTAGTTTCATGGTGTGGGATGCAATGATTATGTCTGGGACTTACACACCTAGCTGGCATAGGTGATGCCCAGGTTGATTAACGTGTGAGCCTATTGGTAAATGTGTATTGATAACCACTATCGTAGGAAGGTTCCTTATAACTTACACCTCTGACAATATTGCCAATCGCTGATTCACTAATGGCATAGTCTTTGGCAATGGATCGTAGTACTTCACCATTACTCCTACGCATACGAATGTCATCTATTTGGTTATCGCTGAGGAAGTTATTGCGACGCCCTCGTTTGATTGGATCTTTCTCAATCGGAGGACGACGCCTCACTCGACGCAATACGATTGTCATGTACTTGGGATTACAGTTGACAATGCTACCGATTGAGACGTAGTCATAACCCTGGCACCTGAGTTGCCAGATCCGATCTTCCTTGACGATAGATACTCGTGTGCGCATGGGGATTGATGAGTTGGTGGGGTGACTGGGACTTATATCCTCCTGGAGGAAAGCCCAGGTTATAGCTAGTTAGTAGCCCATGACGTATGACTTGGAGGCATTGATGCTCTGTGGACCAAGCGTCGTGTACTTACTGGCTAGTGCTGCGATGGTGCTAATGCTAGCCGCAAGTATGAGTGCAGCCACCACAGCTTTCAATAGATGGTTGGACTTACGAGTCTCACCATAAGAATCGAGGTGGATGTACTTGCCTTTGCCCATTGAATAAATAGTCTTCATCAGATTGTCTCCAAGATGTAACGACAAGAGAAGTAAGGATCTTCTGGTAGTAATACTGTGTGCCCACTTTCGTAGCTACCATAGGTATCTATCCAGTGGTTATATAGTTCTACATCGAGGCACTCAAGGAGGTCATCAATGTACTGCTGTACTTGATCTTGGGATGCAACCCAATGCAAATAGATTGTGTTGTTAGTAAACTCCAGATAATAGACCTCATCTGTAATATTGAATTGCTTTAGTGCTTCTCGTATTTCCGAAGGAGATACTGTGAGTGATGTCATGCGTCTTGGCATAGTGTGGAATGTGGTCCAGGATGTTGAGTCCTGGTGGGAAGGGCCGAAGCCCCTCCAATCAGGAGTCAATCCTCATGCCTGCGTTCCCAACGGAGCAGATCCCTGTTGAGATCTACTTTGCGTTGGAGTATCACGCAAAATGGGACTAGGTCTTGGAACTGGGCTAACCCATCTTGCCATTGGAAGAAGAGATCGAGTGCAGCTTGACGCTGTTCTTCAATCTCTTGGTCAATGGCAGGGGAGTCTCTGCGAGCCAATAGACGTGCGTCTTGGGTCAGCAGATGTTCAACAGCTTTAGGAGTCATGGTCTCCAGTTGGTGTCGTGTGGTGTGGTGCAGGTGTGACCTGCAGAAAACTCACCGGCAATACATGTGTACTACCGGGAGAGTTATGTGCAGATTACAAGTACTTACTGTGGATACAGTAGTACGTGTCCCCTAAGAGTCCTTGTGTACGTACAAGGTTGTGGTTTGGTCTTGCGTTGCAGTGTTCTTCGTAGTGTTGGTTGAGTAGTTTCTGTACTCCAGTAGATAGGAGTAAGCCACTACCAATGCCAATGACAAGAGCAACACAGGAGTCTTTGAATGAGTTGGACATGAAGTGTTAGTTGGATTTAGATGGTGAGTCAGAAGTCCAGATAGTCTTCTTCCTCTGGTTGTGTTAGTGCCGCACTAGTCTTGGGCTTTGGTGCCGCACCGATAGTGGCACGTACACCTGTGAGTTTGATCTCAGGGTACTTGAGTGTCACTAATTGTCCATCCTTCTGGTAGTGCGTCTTGATTGTGCTGATGCGTACATTCCACTGCGTGAGAATGAGCTGATGCCCTGTTACCAAGGTGCCCTTGTTGTATGCAGCAAGTAACCCATTGCTGTTCGTAAACCGCAAGCGGCACGAACCACCAAATGGATCGTTGACTGCAATACTTACTGCCAGGAAATAACTATCGTCTTCTCTGGACTTGAGCACCTTTAGATCAGTGACATAGCCAATGATTGTGGAGCTGAACATGACAATGAAATGAAGTGGATAGCAGGCTTGATTGCCTGCAGAAAACCCACCGTCGTAGTACATGCATACCACAACGGAAGGGTTAAGTGCAGGGATCAGAATGCTACTGCATACATGATGTCTTGGAGCATGGTCATAGAGAAGTTGTAATACTCTCTCATCACATAGAGAAGTTCTTTGGTACCTGTAGGCATGGACATAAAGGTCACGCTATCAAGGTACTTCCATTCGCCGTCCTTCAGTTTCTGGAAGTGAAGCATAGAGCTGTCACCTCCATTCCAGATGACGCGATGACGAGTGTCGCACTCGGGCTGGTAGATCAGCATGGTGTTGTGTAGTAGATGCCACGGGATTGTGGCAATAGTTGTGTGGGGCATTCGATGCCCCGGCTCACGCCTGGTCAGATGACCATCACAACGTCGTCGGCCTCCATCATCTCCTGGAAAGACATGATCTGCACGTCATGCGTGCCTTGGATGCCGTCGTTTAACTCCGGCGAGTTAAGCATGTGGTCTTGTTGTGCAGCTTCGATCAGTGCTTCTTCCCATTGGAAGGAGAAGCCATGCTGCACGCCGTCAATCACGATGTAGTACATGGTGTTGAGTTGAATAGATGCCACGGGATTGTGGCAATAACTGGACCAGGGTTTGCACCTGGTCACCCGCTTAGACGGATCAGTTGGTTGGATAGTTGTTAGCTGCACACCACGCAAGGTGGATGTCATGTGCTTCTACTGGCCACTCATGGTTGATGCATTGCTTTGCGGTCGCCTTATCCAATTGATGGATGGTGACCTGGGTACCAATGCCCATAAGTGTGGCAGCAGTAATCACGATGGATGCAATTTGTTGAGTCATCGTTGGTATGGAAGAGATGCCACTGGATTGTGGCAATACTAAACCCAGGCATTGCACCTGGGATGGCCGCTTATACGGACTCAGTCTTCATCTTGCCAAGCAAGGCGCTCATGCTCACGCTGACGCATGAACTTGATGATGCCTTGCAGTTCGGCAAGGGTTAAATAACCGGTTGGGTCACACATACCTGGAAACCACGCTTCATACGTGGTCTCTGAGCCTGGTGAGTTATTAGCCATCAGTCCTGAACCCTTGGGTCCAGTAACGATAGAAATCTCGCCAACAAGGCTATCGATGTACACAAGGTGGAAACCACCAGTTACACCAGGATGCGGTACCCAACCAGTAGTCAGGTCAATCACAGATGTTCTCCGTGTGTGCGGTACCCATCTCCGCTGTGGGTAATAACTGAGGCTAGGAGTTGCACCTAGCCCTCCAGTTACCTGAAGTACTACAGCTCAGCGCCCGCTATAAGTAACGCGGGAATTGTTGCGTTGGTTGACTGGCGCGTAGTCGCCAGTGATACGACGGTCGTCATAGCGAATGACATCGCCAGTAATACGACGGTCGAGATTTGACTCGTGCCACTCTTGAGAAGCTGCCTGTGCGGCAGCAGAAAATGCACGGCCGAGGGATGTACGGAAACCCATGGTGTTAGGTAGTGGATGCCACTGGATTGTGGCAATGACCAGAGCCAGGCATTGCACCTGGCTTGGGAGCTATAACTCACCTGGTCTGCTGTAGTTGACGCACGAGCTTGCGCCCTGCGTCTACGGTCATGAGTGTGGAGCGATGCCACTCGCCCCACTCTTGGCCTTTGAGGATAAGCTTGGTGACACGCACCAAGTTCTCCTCTTTGTTCACCTGGAACTGATACACAGCAGTATCTGTAGTCAGGGTGAAGTAGATGATCATGATTGATCCTCTTGATCTGCGACTGACGTGCGCAGAAGTAACGGCTGCGTTTAACGTCCAGCTTGACGAATGACCCTTGGATCTATTGCTCACTCTTCTGTCTTGCTTGTGTTGAAACAGTGACAATTACCTCGAGCTTCTCGATGAACTGTTCTGTATCTCCCGCAGTGACGCGTAGCCGAAAAGCATTGCGCGCGAAGGGATCTCAGGGATTCGTACGCTGTCTGAAAGTGTTGCAGCCTGTGGAAAAACCTGTGGAAAACTCGTGCATGCCCCCGCTTCGCTCCAACTTATTCTCTACCCGCCCACCGTTCTTTTTTTTCTATGCACATTCGCATTCCCACAGGTAATGTAAGACCCGTCAGAAAAATATTTTCCCTATTTTGGGTATATAGGGGCCATTTTTACGAAAAATCGTACACTATCAACAAAAAGTGTAGACGCTGCAAGGAGTTTGCCCAAGTTTTTAGACAAAATAACCGGGGATTCTACCCCGGCTTTACGTAGATTTAGTTATTTACTAAAAAATTAAAAATTAAAAATTGGAATCAGGGTTAGGAATTTTGGAATTCTGGTTTTTAAAGTTGCTTGCCGCCATGAATGCGCTTTTATACTTATCGGAATCTGGTACTTGCCGTGCTAATTCCCGCAATGCACCCGAAGAAAACGTTTTTACCGTAACAGGATCAGCACCTGCCTTCTCTAAATCCGCCGTTTTACTTGCAATGGCACGCATTGCTACGGCACGTTGCATTCTGTCTACCGGATCCATTGATTTCTTGGTACTTTTCTTGTATATAGTCTAACGTACGTTGTTATTTCTTGAATTTTGCACCTTAAAATACAGATATCATAGAAATATCAGACGATAGGACTCACATGGCGGAATATTACGGCGAATCACGGAATGAAGGTCCTAATCTCTTGGGAATGGCCGGCCTTCTTGGCTTAGGCGCTCTTGCCGGAGCTGGTGGCTACTACGCATTACGTAACCTCAAGGGAAAAGGTGCGGCGGCAGAGGCATTAACACGTGCTGCACGCAATGAACGCCCCCGTGGTGTGCAAATGGGTGACCTTAGTTCCCGCGTTACCGGTGACACTGGTTATGACCCACGCATTACTGGAAATACCCAACTTCCGAACCGTCGTCCTACCCGTGTTACGGGCGACATGGGTGCACCTGTCAACCCACGGCCTGTAGCACCACATGCACCAGAGCAATATTCGAATGTTCCACCAAGCGTGGCACCAACTGTACCCACAAGTACCTTAGTTGATCGCCGCGTACAAGCTAATTATGCAGACATTGCACGTGAATTAGGTAACTACCCTGGTGAAACCTGGACACCACCTTTAGATCCACGTGTTAACTACGGTGATATTACTATTGCCCGTGGTGAAACTGTTCCAAGTGCTGAAACAAAAGCACGTGCGTATGCCAACGCTGCTGCCAAAGCAATGTCTGAGTTACCAAGAGTAACTAGGCCACAGAGCGGCATTAATGAGAGCATGTTAATCACTGATCCCAATACTGGGGAGATTTACCGTAGAGGTGGGGGTGGTTCTTATTTTGCTAGTAAAGCTCCTGCAGAAACTGGTAATTTGTTAACAGATCTGCCCGAGGTTGTTTCCGCACCAAAAGAAAGAATGGTACGTCGTCAAGGACGTATGGTACCCCTTTCTTCTTTGCAACAAAAACAACCTGCTATTCCAACTGGAACCGTTGATCTCAACGTTTTAGAAACTCAAACAACTCCCGTTGTTCCTACTGTTACTACCGGAGTTCTTAAGGGACGCGATGTTGACTTAGCCCTTAATCAAAAAGGACTTTATTTAAGTGGAAACCCATATGAAAACGAACTTATTATTAATACCGACGCAGGAGGCAGTTATCAACTCAAGCATCCTTTTGCTACGCATCCAAAAGAATCTATTCGTCAAGCAGCTTTAGAAGAAGAGCGTTTTGCACAGGATCTACTTGCACGAGCAGGAATCGATTTAGAGCAAGCACAAGAAGCACGCTTCTCTGCGTTCGAGCGTGCTTTTGGCGGTAATCCTGCAGTACAGAACCAAGCAACAGACGCAGTTGAATCTGGTGCTGCACAACAAGAAGGTCGTGTTTGGCAACAGCTCTCACGTAATGAAGACCTGGATAAAAATCAAATTGCTCAATTAAATGCACAAGCTGATGCCGACTATAAAGCAATGTTGGGATCTAACCCCAGTGAATGGTCTGGTGTTGAAGGTGACGTAGCAATTAACACAGTTGCCAAAGTATTACCTGATGGTCTACCCATTGATCAGGCTGAAGGTATTGGCTACGACCTCCGCACTGGAGAACGCTTTAAGTTTGGTGGTGCTCGTCCAGCACGTACGGGCCTTGCTCCTGGCGGCACTATCGAACTACAAACAGCCCCTGGTGCAGACCTAGGACAGAGTTCGGCAGCACGTTTTCTCCAGCAACGACGCGAGAAGATGATGGTAGACGCAGGTACTCCCGGACGCTTAGAAACCCAATTAGCCGAAGTGTTTGGTCCTGAAGCCTGGCGAGAAGATCCTAAAGCTACAAGACGTCGCAATGCACTTAAACTTGGCGCAGCAGGTAACGAGCAGTTTTTTGAAAACTTAAACGAAGGAACCGTTACAATTGCTGGAGAACAATTCCCTGTATCATCCTTGAAAGAAGGTGTGTACATGGAAGATACTGCACAAAACCTAGCGAACAAAATTCAGGGCTATAAAGATTGGCTTGGTAATATTCGTCTAAATGAAACACGTAATCAAATAGGTTTAGCTACTGAGCTTGACAACTTAGTTGCACGTGATGCAGCTTTACAAGCTGATGTTGCCGACCTAGGTGAACAACGTAGGTCTTTCTCTAGTCCGCAAGAACGTGACGCCTACTTAACGGCAAGTCGTGGACGTGAAGTTGCTTTAGATCTTCAGGATGAACTTGACGCACGTATTAACGAAACGTTGCGTAATTACGAGATGAGTGAGCGTCGACTCACTGGTGCAGAGAAAGCAACCGCACGTAACATCCGAAGGGCTGCCGTTCCTCAGAAACTGATGAGTGGCGTTGAGGAAGGTATTGTTGTTCGCCCTGTTCTCACGGCACCTGACAATATGGTCGTTGAAGAAGGTGAGCTTTCTAATATTGAGCGTGGACGTCCGGTTGGTAATTACATTTCACAAGAGCAACTCGAAGTTGTACCAGGTGGTCTTCTCTCTGGTGGACGCGCTAAGTCGCTTGTGAATATTGGTGGTGATCTTGGTATTGACCCGGATACAGGTGAACGTATTCTCCTTCCCAATGTCAATGTTGATACAGGTGAAACACTTGTTCAAAAACTAGCTGGTAAGCGGATGGGGGCAGATGTAAACGTACGTGGACGTGGTGGTGTTGCCGGACTAGATACCAGGGCATCTATTGGTATCTATGGGCCTGAACTTGCCGAGTATGGTACTGCTGCAATGTCCAAACAAGGCGAGTATACAGAAGCAGCTAACCGTCCACCAACTGCTACCGAATCTGCTTTACCTGTGCATCGTGTACGTAAAGTTGAAGTTGATGAACAAGGTGAGCCAGTTACCAAATTCTTTACTTATCCAAGTTCATATGAAGATCCACAAGCCTATAAGTACACACAAGAACCGACACAACAAGCACGGGAGTCTATTGATATGAGCCGTGCCGTCCAAGGTGTGTATGCCAAATATCCACGAGATGTTGCTGATGCTATGACCGGAGTAGCATTAAATGAACTGGCACGTAGAGCCAATAAACAACTACCTTCTTCTGCACGTACTTCTGGACCATCAACTCTGTTATCTAATCGTCCAGTAGCACCAACACCGGAACCAACCGTACGCAACTTGGAACCGACACAGCTTACTTTCCCTTCTAACGTTGTTCCGTCTATTGCACGTGCACGTACTACCGAAGCAGATGTCTATGCAACTAATCTTGCAAATTACATGACCAGAATGCAAAGAGAACGTGCAATGCCTACAAGTTCTCCTGTAGTCATTCAGCCTAATATCCTGGCAACCGAAGAATATCAGTTACCGCTTGCTTTATCAGCAGGTCAACCAACACCTCAAATACAAGGCCCAGTACGTGCTGAACCGCAGTTTAGGAATGTTGGTCCAAATCGTTTAAATGCAGAAATTTATCAACCAGGCTTTTTTCCTGAGCCTGAAAGGGAAAATGTTGCCGGACCTATTACCAATTTGACTATCAAACAGATCAATCTGCGGAATCGTTTAAATCCCAATCAACCACGCCTGGGGCTTATGGGATACTGATCTTAGTACTTTTACAGCAATTATCTGAAGGAGCTTAATCATGGCAGACAAAAAGAAAAAAGACAAGAACTGGATTGACAAGGCTGAAATTAAAAAAGGTGCGTTCACTAAGAAAGCAGCTAAAAAAGGTATTACCACTGCGCAGTTACAAGAGAACGTACTTGCCAATCCAGAGGATTATGACAAGTCCACCGTCAAGCAAGCAAACTTACGAAAGACTTTAGTATCATTGAAAAAGAAAAAGTACCGCAAAGCTGAGGAAGATTGATGGCAAGAGATGCACGTCTCGCTGGGCATGGAAGTAATTACTTTTCCAAGAATGAACCCCAGCGTTACATAGACTTCACAAAAGATATCTTTGAGAAAAAGAAAAATTTAAGCTACGCAGATCTTTTTACCATTCCTGCGGATAGCTTTGAAACACCATTTTCTCCCGGCCGTTTTACGGAAACTGACATCAGGAAAAACATTTCAGCACGAAAGCAACGCTTAAACCCAGGCCTTGGGTTTATTGAATTCAAACAAGATGAAGAAGGCCGTGTAATTCCTAATGAAGTGTTTGCTGGTATCGGCAGACCTTTTAATCGTCAACGCGACTATAACTTTGATACCGGTCGTCCCAATACAAAACAAACTCCAGAAGATCAACCTGATTACAATCCAATGTGGAAAGAAATGTATGCGTTAAGTCCGACAGTAGAAAAACCCAGCAAGAATCCAATGCCGTCAATTGCGAATCCCGATCCTTATGGGCGCATAATGGATAAAGAAAAAGCTAGGGCAGAAAATGAAGTGGAAGACAATAAATCAGTTGCACAACTCCTTGCAGACAAAAAAGAAGATAAAGATGAAAAAGAGTCCAAGGCCTAACGCTTTATAATAAAAGAAAACTATATTCTGATGTCCAAAGCGAAGCTGTTTCAAGGATTCATGGAGGCGCTTCGCCCAGGTTTGGCAAGTGCAGGCCTTACTACTGGACTAGGCGTAATGACGGGCGAGTCGTTGCCTATTTCGTTACTTTATGGCGCTGCTGACCTATTAGGTTCAGCGGGTGCGGTTGCAGGTGTGCGTGCACTTAAACCTGGTAGGAATGTAGAAATTAAAGATTTAAAAACCGGCCAAGTAACCAATCAATACCAAGGTAGTGGATGGGAAACACCCGTTAATGTTTTGGCTTCTCTTGGAACATCAAATGTAGTTAGTGCCGCTCTCGGCCGTCCATCTTTATTTAATGGTTTTCAACCAACCGGCCAGGGAGCACAACAGCAAACACAACAAAGCACAGATCTAAATAATACTGATCTAACTAAGATGACGGGCGAGGAGTTAGCCCAGTTATCTGATGAACAAATTCTTACAATTCTTCAACAGAACAAACAACGTGAGATCATTAACCATGCAAATGATTTAGCAGGTCGTTATGCCCCTGGCACTATGTTCCAATCGTATGGTTTACCTAATAGCCAGTCAATGCGTGATGAGATGTTTAACACACGAGTTAACGCTAACCTTGGCGACATTCAACAAATGATGGGGAGCATAGCCGGTGTCTAATCCAAATCGGTTTCAGCAACTGCTATCAAATACTTCTCAAGCATTAAAAGAAGGTGCACGCAAGAGCGAAAAAGCTACACGTATTGCGGAAGAAGTTTATCCAAGTGTATTAAATGTTGCTGGCAAATATCACAAAGCTTTGCGTGCTCAAGGTGTTAGCTTAAAAGAAACACCCATTCAAGCCATTGGAGCTTTTGGTACACGCTTAGCGACTGATTTAACTAATGACGGTACAAGGGGTGTGTATTGGCGTTACAACCACCCATTAGCAATATTGGATACTGGTATTGAAAACACAATGAAAGCGGTGGTTGGTAAAGATGCGTACCGCGATTTAGGTAAAACAAAAACCGGGTTGATGGCTGCAAGTGTGGCGATCCCAACCACAATCATGAGTGGTGCTTTTAATATTCTTAACCCAGGCCAAGCCTTCCGTGCCACTGGGTACGCACAAACGTATTCACCTGAAGGTGCAGATGACCGCAGAGAAACAGAACAACCAGTCCAAGAATTGTTTGATCGTTTCTTCCTTGGTCGTCAAGGTGCGCCTTTAAAATATGAAACTGCAAAAGCAGAGATTCCAAGCTTAACACCAGAGCGTTATGCAAACTTTATGCAAAATTACTACCAAGATAGCGGCTTCATGGGACTCTTAAAAGTAACTCCTGAAAACTTAGAAGGAATTCCAGAAGCTCGTATGCTTGGCTATCCAGTTAACATTGCGACTGCAACAACTGCAATTGGTGGATTAGCTGGATTAGCTGCAGGTATTCGCAACACACCGTCTAAACAAGTACCAGGCAAAGGCTATCGTTCACATACAACTGAAACGGTGCGTAGTGGATTGACACGCCGTGGCTTGATTGGTGGAGCGACAGGTGCACTTGCTGGCGCTGCAGTAGGCGCAGTAGTTAACGCAGCTATTGCACAAGCTAATCGTCCTAAATTACCAACAGTCACTGAATATTCAGAAGAAATGCAGTGATAGAATTAGCTGATAACAGATAGTCGTAAACATGGCACAAATAACAGGTAGTGGCGGAGACTACAACGAGAATTATTCGCGTCGTGGTAACGCCTCTCGTTATAATCAACAAAATTCTCAAAATTTCCTTTCGGATAAACTTGCTGAAATCATGGCAGCTCTTGGAGGAGCTGGACAGCAAGTAGCAGGTTTGTTCCAAGGTGGTGCTCCTAATACGACTGCAAACAATATTCTGATTACTGGCGATACTCCAAACGACCCACGTATTACTGGTACAACTGAAGATCCACGTGTCACTCAATCAGGTGGACGTACTACCGGTGTTGACGTACGACGTCCGATTACCGGCGCCCAAGTAGAGATGGGTGAAGAAACACGTCGTGGTGGCGGACAAAGCTCCATTCCTCCAATGGGTGCAGGTGGAGCAGGTGGTGGTGGCGGTAGGAATATCACTCCACCCACTCCACCCACTCCTCCTGGCGGTGGTGGCGGAGCAGGTGGCCGTGGTGGTGGCACACCTAATGTTAATCCTGGTGCTTTGGTTGATCGTAATAACTTACTTGGTGGCGCTTTCAGCGGCGAAAATGTTGCTCGTAATCTTGGCCGTTTAGGTTACTTGGCACCGGCACTTGGCGCCTTCCAAGATTACACTGAAGGGCAATCCGCACAGGCAGTTGCAGCAGGAGCAGCTTCAGGCTTAGGTGCTACTTATTTAACACGTGCAGCAGGACGCGCTTTAGGCGGTGGTAAAGGTGCCGCTCTTCAGTTAGCAGCTCCATTACTTGGCATCGGTGCGCAAGAGTTAGTTGGTAAGACAGTACAAAAACAACGTCAACGGGAAACCGGTGAAGGCGATCCTAATGCACTGTCTACCCAATTAGGTCGCATTGAACAACTGCAGAAAGTAGGTCTTGAAGGCAATGTTGCATTGATGAATGCAGCCAACTCCGGTGCTAAAGACATGTTGGCCCATGCTTTGGAACAAGAACGCACTCACATGCAGGCGATGTTCCCGATGTTGGAGCAACAACGCAATAATGATGTTGTGCGCCAGCAGCAAATCATGAACAGCATGGGAGCAAACTTTGCGATGCTTGGTAGCATGGCAACAACAGGCAAGCTTGCTCTTGGAGCACAGGCCAATGCTGGTGCCAACTTGCGTCAAATGATGACTGCTGCGCCATACGCCAACGCAGTCCTTCAAGCCCCCAATATTAGTTTCTGATAGGTACGAACAATGGCAGGATTTCTTGGTGGGTTATTTGGTGGAGGAGGTCAGGGTGGTTTTATGAACCAACCTTATGGTGATTGGCGTTCTACTTCAGGAGAAGCAACAGGCAATCCAAATCTTGCCGGTAGCTATGCAGATATTGTTAAGGAATACCAAACGCAGTACGGTGGCGGTGACTCGTTTGATCCAAAAGATCCAACCTCTGTGTTTTCTAAATTAATCAAAGATCAACAAGTACAGACAATGCTTGCCAATGATCCGCGTGTTATTGCATTACAAGCACAGGCTTATGTGGATCCCATGAATCAACTGGCTGATAAAGCATCTGAACGTGCGATGAAGGGTCATATTTTTGCCAATGTACTGAAGATGCCTGATCGCTATGGTGAAGCAATGGCACGTAAGTTTGACTTCATTAATCCTGTTATTCAAGCCATGCGGGATAGCAGTACAGCTTCCAAACCATTTAGCAGTAGAATTACTTTTAAAGTCTAAGGAAAAATAAAATGTCTTATTGGAACACCAATATTCCAGCCGGTACATTTGGTAATTTTGACCTAGCCGGAAAGTATTCTTTTCCAAAACCCGATCAACTTAATCTTCCAGCTTTTAACACTGATATACCAGCGGGTACATTTGGTTCATTCCCCAGTATTGATGGGTCCGCCGCAGGACAAGCTGCGTTTGGCAGCGCACCTGGCGCAGGTGGGTTAGGTTCTTGGGGCGGCATGCAAGCTGTTGGTGGTATTGCCAATACACTTCTTAATCAACTTGGCAATGCACAAGGAACACAGGCAGGACAAGACTTTCTTGACTATATGGCCGACAAAGAAGATGCTAAATGGGGATCTGCTTTATACGAACGCAATTTAGATATTGCAGATCAACTTAGAATTCCGCGTACTATCGCCAAGTTACGTGTTAATGATCCAAATCTTCGGCAAGAAGCTAGAGCATTTGGACTCACGCCCGCGTCAATTGGTCAGTACGGACAACTTGCCGGTTTCCTCGCCTAAGTGTTAACACTTTAAAATAATAAGAAAGAGAGCGTAGTTCATTATGTCTTGGCAGGGTGGTTTAAGTGGTGCCTCTAGTGGTGCGTTAGCAGGCATGTCGCTTGGCCCCTGGGGTGCGGCTGCAGGTGGCCTACTTGGTGGCCTTGGCGGGTTATTTGGCGGCGGCGGTGAGCCTCTTGAATACGGCTTGACACCAAGGGAAGAAGAACTTCAAGATTACGCCCTTGATCAAGTACGTGCTACTCCTCTTAAAAAACGCAGGATCCTGCGTGAAGCACAGAGTTTAAGGAATGCAGGTGATCGTGGTGCATTCGAAGCTTATCTTGAAGCTCAAGAAGGTGCATTCAGTAATCCTGAGTTCATTCAAAAGCGTTTAGCAAAAAGTTATAACAAACCTATTGATTACTACCGAGATAATTTCCAGGATATTGCTAGTAATTTATATCGGCAACAGGGTATTGGATACAGTCCTGAAGACTATGATCGTTTTGCTGATCGCGCTAGAGCAGAAAATATTCGAAGCGGTGCAGCTTTTGAGAATCTACTTAAGGCTGACATGATTGCCAGTGGCAAAGTAATGACTCCGAATCAGCAGATGCTTGCCGATATTTTTGGTACGCCCGAGAGAGACAGTACTGGTAAACTAACAGGTAGATATGGGAATGCTGCAACAAGTACATTCCAAAGCAAGTACTTACCTAGCGCCTAGGAGATAACTCATGTCAAAAAATAAGCCCAACATCCAACCCAAAAAAGAAGAGAGCAAGCCCAATAAGCCTGCTGAAAACAAACCTAATATCCAACCTAAGAAGGAAGACAGTAAGCCTAACAAGCCTGCTGAAAACAAGCCGGCGATTCAACCTAAGAAAGAAGATAACAAACCTAATATTCAACCTAAGAAGGAGGAGAGTAAGCCCAATAAGCCTGCTCAAAACAAGCCTACAATTCAACCAATTGTTAAACCTATTCTTCAGCCTATTGTTCCGTCAGCTAAACAAAATAAAAAAGAAGAGGACAAACCAAAAGCTAACAATAAATCAAACACCACAACAATTATGGTTGGTGGTGTTAAATACGAAGTAAAAGGCAATAAAGCTGGCGCCAAAGAGCTCGAATCTATTGCAACGGGCAGTGGCAGATCCTTGGAGGATTTAAAAGATAAACTCGAAGACAAAGGCATTAAGTTAGCTGACAGCGGCAAACAATATTATCAAACAAATAAAAACACGCTGAACCAAGTAACAAGTGGAACTGGAGAAGCGGAAGCAGGAGGCGTTACTAATAACGGTGAGGGAACTGGAGGTGGTTTAACTCCTTGGCAACAAGTTGCTGAAACAGAACTTGAAAAGGCTGACCTTCAAGGAGGGTTTGGACTAGAAAGCGATCGTATTCGCGCAAAATCTGCCGAAGAAATTGCAAAGATCCAAAGAGATGCATCCAATTACGGTTACGACCGTACTCTTGAAGGAACTAAGTATGCCACAGATTCCGAAGAGCGCTGGCGCACTGCAGTCGCTACAATCGAAGGTGACAAGAAAGCTAGACTTCAGGAGATTATTAACGCTGGCTTAAGAGACGTAGCTGATATTGAAGGTAGCTACTCACTTAAGAACGTAGAGAAGAAAGGCGAGTGGGATTACAAAACCATGGGCCTTCGTACAGAAGCGGATAAAGACATTGCCAGGATGGATGCCAACCAGAAGATGTACAACTTACTTGGCATTGCCTTTGGTTAAGTCTGTTTATAATGATTAAAGACCTATACATTGGTTAATAACGAATGACCAACGCTCTTACCGATACCGGTAGCGATACCGCCACTAATTTTGACCTTAATAACTTTGAGAAGCTTCTTGAGCGTCTCGAAGCATCTAAAGGTCGCCAACAGCGTCAGAAATCTGTTGAAGGTCGTCGTGACATCTTCCAACAGGGTCTTGCTAGCATGATGTCCAACTTCTGATCTTGAGGCAGCTATAAGCCATGACAACGTTGCCTCCCGGCCAAGTTAATAAAACAACTGAGGACGACCCGTTTGATATTGATAAATATCGACAGGCCGCTGAAGTGGCTTATAGTTTCTCCAAGAAAAAATTAGAAGATGCTGGAACCCAAGAACGCGAAACCATCGGCAAAGGTGCGTCAGAACAACGCACTTCTGCAGAGCAAGCCCAGCAATTCAAAGACACAGAAGAAACCAGAGACTACAACCAGGCGCAACGAGGTTATCGATATTGAGTTGTTTGACCAATGGGTCGACAACTTAACGTCTTCAGATCAAGATGCGTTTTGTAGTTTTGCCGAGGAAACTTTCTCGGTGATTGAATGCTATCTCTATGCCAGGTTCCTTGGCTATGGAGGTAGTATTTCTGCGTGTGATCTATGGGTTAAATCCCATTACAAAAAGCCGGATCATCGCAAGAAACTCCTCTACGAAATTGAGGAGATGCAGGAAGATATTCGCAAGCTACGGGAAGACGTTGATAACGGCGTTGTCAAACGTGATGCTGGCGTGGCACGTATCGCTGGCATGCAAAAAGAACTACGCGGTACGATTGCACAGATTGAACTATTTACTTCTAGCCGCGATCGCAAGGGATTGTTGATGGCTGGTGCTGATCGTGCCCTACGTGAATTACAAATTATTTTCAAGGACGACCCAATTGAAATCCCCTTGGAAGAAGCATCCATGAGTATCTGGGCCAAAATGCAATACGAAGACAGTTAAGTTAAAATACATACATGATGAACCAAGCGCAACCAAAAACTGCCCCTGGTCAGATGCCAGGAACGGATGCAACACTTGCTGGTAATCTTGGCGCCGCTGTGCGTAAATTGCAAGAGAATCGCAATCGCTTTGGTGGACGACGTGAATTACAAGGAGCACCCATTGGTGGTGAAACTAAAAGTCCTGCAGCCGAAGGCGCAAGAGTATTGAACGCTGTTGCAGAAACACGTAATGAACAGAATGGAAACCAAGCACCAAAAGCTTCCCCAAATCCTGGCGCACCTCAAGGAACGGGAAGCACGCAACCAGGACAACAGCCCAATGTCGGACAAAGACAAACACCAAGCAGCACTGAGCAAGGCACGTCAGTACCAAGAACAGAAGAGGAAAAACAAAAACGTCAACGAATGAAGTAGTATTCAGTTATTAGCTGATTACTTATCGTGCCTGCATATCAACATCTTGCATATCGACGTAACGCGCAAGCTGCTGCACGTAGGCAACAAATTCGTGTACCACGTAATCTTGAGTCATTAAAAAAAGCAAGAGAAGATTTCGGATACTTTTGTGATTACGTAGCCGATAAACCTCCTGCACAACATCACAAAGAATGGCATCGTCACTTTGTTACAGGCGAAGATAGTGCATGTCTTTTAAAAATCGCAGGACCCAATGTTGATCTACTGGCCCCACGAGGTTCTGCTAAATCTACAATCTTAGGTTTGTTTACAGCATGGGCCATTGGTCTACATACACAAGCCAAGAAGCCACTACAGATTCTTTATCTTTCTTATACGGTTGACATTGCACGTTCTAAGTCGGCAACCATTAAACGCATCATTGAAAGCAAGCGATACCAAGAAGTATTTCCAACCGTACGTCTTCTTAAGAACGTAACCAGTAATGAGTACTGGTCTATTGATCACAAGTTCGCTGGCATTGACACCACAGGTGAAGAACAATTTACACTGTGTGCCGCAGGTCTTAAAGGCTCAGTGACCTCCAAGCGTTCGCATCTAGTAATTATTGATGACGCCATTAAATCTGCCGCAGATATTTCTAACCCTGACATCCGTAAACAGATGCAGGACAACTGGAATGCTGTGATTGCACCCACTATGTTTGAAGGTGCTAGGGCTATATGCCTTGGTACTCGCTTCCGACATGATGACATTCATGCAACGACATTCAACACACAAAACAACTGGCTTCAGATTGTGTTATCTGCAATTCTTACTGATCCCAAAACGGGAGAAGAGGTTTCATATTGGCCAGACATGTGGTCACTTGATTACTTAAAAGAAAAGAAACGACAAGCACCAATTGCGTTTTCTTTCCAGTACATGAATCAAGTTGTCAGACAAAACGAATTGTCCTTGGCACCAGAACTAATTGTTAAAGCGGAGATTGCAACTGAATTTGATTGTCTTGCGGTAGGCGTTGACTTATCGGCGGGCACCAAGGAGAAGAATGACTACACCGTCATGGTATTGGGTGGGCGTATTGGAGATCGCATTCATGTCATCGACTATCGTCGATTACGTGTCATGGGTAACCTTGAAAAACTCGATGCTCTCAAAGAACTCCTTAACGACTGGAACATCATTGGTCAAGATGACAATGGCAACTATTACCCAACATATTCAACGTGTGATATTTATTCAGAAGCTGTACAGTACCAAGCTTCTTTGGAAGCTGACTTTAAACGTGTCTGCTTAACTAACGAAGGTCTTTACAACTTAAATTGGCATCCCGTCAAAGGATTCCGAGCCGATAAATTAGCACGTTTTCGTGGCTGCATGGGTTTATTTGAAGACCGTAAACTCATTTTTAATCGGTATCGCAACTTCACCGCGATGTTTGAAGAGCTGACAAACTTTGGTGTCAGCAGTCATGATGACTGCGTTGATGCTTTGGTCTGGATGATTAATGGGTTAATGCGCAAAGGAAAACTCCATGTCGATTACTAAACCTTAGAATTAGAAAAAAGCGAATTTGGTCGTGGGGCCTGAATACATTGCTATCGGTTTAACGGCCGTTGTATCCGCTATTACCGGTGGTAGTTGGGTCGCAGGTAAAATTCTTGGAAGACAAAACGACCAGATCCAACAAGCTTTTAATTACATCGGCTCGCAGAAACGAAGGATTGACGTTTTGGAAGACGACTTAAAACGCATGCCTTTAGAGTACGTTCTTAAGGTAGACTTCCTAAGAGAAATCCAGCAAATGCACGATAACTTCAATCAAATCAACAATAAGCTTGATAAGCTAATGGAGAAATTGCTCGAATCAAAATGAGTTACATTCTCGAAGTTCAAGAGGACGAGAACGGAGATCAATACATTACGTTTCCCGACGAAGTAGTCGAAGAGCTTGGCTGGCAAGAAGGCGACGTCCTTAATTGGGATGTCCGTGGCACTGGTATTATCATCACCAAAGTTAATGACGCGGCTGGTTACGAAGTTATAGAAGAGTAGAATAGTCCCATAGCGGAAGTATTTAGAGTGCAGAACTATTTCACGCAGCCCGGTGGCTTTTACGGCACAGGTTTAGGTAATTCAGGAGCAATGGCCGCAAGTCCGTTTGATCCTCGTTTTCAAATTCCGGGTGCAAAGAATAAGGACAAGCCCATTCTTCCCGGTGAGAATCGCAAGAACATTGATGACGTCTATGGCCCAGGGCAGCCGCAGCAAATGCCAGGAGCCCCAGGATTCCCTCAGCTTCCGATGGCAGGTAGTCCGTTTGGCTCCAGCAATCTTTACGGTGCTATGGCGCAGATGGGTGGACGCTATGACCCAAGTGCCCCAGGGAATGGTGCGGCGATGAGCTATCTACCTAACGGTGCAAACGCAGCAAACGCAACGTTTTATCGCGGCACTTTACCCGCAGGTTTCTCGAATATGACGGTTTCTTAAAACCTGCTAGTATTACTCAATAACCAAAGCAAATAATGGCGGACGCTAAAGCCAGACTTCAAGAAATTGTCAACGCTTATCTTGATCGAGATAGTGGCGTTGTTGTAGACACAGGCATTGTTGCGTCCCATATTGCACAGATGAAACTCTTTGGTATTCGCCAAGGAGTTGAATTTTTTCCATCCCAAGATAACTTTGGTTCACAACGTAAAGACTTCCTCGATCGCGTTTGCAAATACAACAAGCTTGATACGAGACTTGATTCCATTTGGGAGTATTTCATCTGTGATGGCCAAGGGCTTTTTTACATCCGTCCTACTAAAAATAATTACCGTCTGTATTATTTCCGTAAACACGAATATCGTTCCTATTACAACGTTGATGGCGAACTGGACGAAGTTGTAATCATCTACAGCTATAAGGTGCGCAAGGCTATGAATGGCTTTGGTGACATCCAAATGAAGAGTCTTACCAATACCCCCGGCGTTAACAACGCTTATAGCCCTGGAGCAAAAAGATACATTCGTTTGTCAATCAAAACAGATTCAATTGAAGAGACGCATTCTGAATCTGAACTCAACTTTGACATGCCTACGTACACCTTAACGGGTGATACCAAGAAGTTCCCAAACACACTCAACTTCATTCCCTGTGTTGAAATCACCAACAATCCTCAGGGCTTTTCTGCAGAAGGACATGGTGACTTTGACGCACTAGCCAATGCCATTTGTACGCACGATGAATTGATGCGTACGATGCGTAAGAACATCACGTTCTTTGGCAACCCAACGCTGTTGTCATCGCGTCCCAAAACCGATCTCATGGAGTCCGGTGGTGACATGGCGATCCAGCGTCCTTCGATTGCCGCTAACTCAGGGTTTGCTAGCCAATCACCCATGAGTGCATCCATGTTCAAGGCTGATCCTGTCAGTCGTGGTATGGAAGCCCAGATCAGAGTGCCACGCGTTATTGCAAACCTGGAGCCAAACGACCGAGTTGGTTATATCGTTCCCGACGCAATCACGGGAGACCAAAACGCATTTGGTCGACAGTATCGAGAAGAGATTCGTACGGCACTTGGTGGTGTTGACGAGCTTTCTATTTCTGCTGGCGTTACTGCTACTGAATACAAATCACTGTTTGGTCGTGTTGCGGCAACAACAAAGAAGAAAGCAAATGCTATTTATGAGCATGGTATTTGTCGGTGCTTTGAATTAATCATTTACCAAGAAGAACAGATCTTTAAAACAACGCTAGCTCAAGCTGCAAAACTTGAGAAGCCAGTTCCCTTGGAACCTAGTGCACCTGAGGAACAACAAGCGCTGTACAAGGAAGCCATGCAGATGTACGAGCAAAAGCTCAAGCAAATCATGATGGCATGCATCGAAACACAGATGATCCCGCCTAATGTGGTGGGGTTAATTCCAGATGGAGACATAACAGTTCTATGGCGTTGGCTAGGACCTGTTTATGAAGACTCGACGCAAGATATTCTTAACAACTCAATTGTTGTAAGAAACCTTCAAGAGTTAGGGGTTGATAGCATTGAAGCACTGAAATATCTTTTCCCATCTAAAACAGATGAGGAAAGAGCGGAGATGCTATCAGGCTTTCCGTTCAGGATGGTGAACGAATTGCAGGGTGCATACGCTGCATTTTCTAAACTAGTGGGGGGCATGATGCAGACTCCTCACCCGCAAGCACCGGATCTTCCGATGGCTGCGGATCCAAGAT
>JACCDG011000445.1_pt1 | contig 28852 bp, 10 predicted proteins | sample 7442471 | NCBI WGS metagenome assembly JACCDG01 (sample SAMN15323444, study PRJNA562643) | freshwater metagenome | isolation source: river surface water | place: USA:Blue River Watershed | collected 2017-08-17 | reverse complement strand
GCATCATCTTCAGCTACAGTTAATGTGTCATTAGCGATATCAGCAACAGCGTTAACAGTTACGTTAACAGTTACAGTTTCAGTAACGCCGCCAGAAGTTACAGTGTAAGTGAAGCTGTCAGAACCGTTGTAATCTGCATTAGGAGTATAAGTAACAGTACCAAGTGCACCATCAACAATAGTCACAGTACCATGTGTGCCTTGAGTTACGCTAGTTACAGTTTCAGTGCCTTCAAATGTATCATTAGTAAGTACATTGATTGTGGCAGGTGTATCTTCATCAGTCGTGATACTGTCAGTAACTATATCAGCTACTGGGGTAACGGTTACATTTACAGTAGTGGTTTCAGTTGATGAGCCATCTGTTGCACTATAAGTAAAGCTATCAGATCCATGAAAATCTGCATTAGGAGTGTAAGTCACATCACCATTTGGTAAGAAGCTCACAGTGCCATATAAACCTTGTGTCACAGCTGTGACGCTGGTAGCGCCAGTATCATTGGTAAGAACATTTATAGTAACAGGGGTATCTTCAGTAGTCGAAGCCGTATCATCAGTTAAAGTTAATGTGGTTGCACCGAATACTTTAGCAGCAGAGAATTCAGATGTAGAATAGACACTATTATTGATTATTTCTTCGGAAGCTGTCGCAGTAATGTATGGGCCAATTAAAGTACCATTGAAAACAAAGTTTAAATTTGCGTTGTTAGAAGAAGTAGTTACAGTCTGGCTGCCTAAGTATTGTTGTCCTTGATTTGGACCTGCGCTAGCATAATAATCTACTCTGTAAGTTTTGTTATTTTCAGTATTTAGTGTGCCGGTAATAGTGTATTGATTAGGCGCGGTTAAAGTGACGCTATTTAATACAGGCTTGTTTTGTAAATTATTACTGCCAGTATCAGCATCATTTAAATCATTGGCAGTAACGCCATCATTACCTAAATCAATGCCTATAGGTGTATTGTAGATACTATTTTGTGATATATTGACATTGCTGTTGCCAGTACCAACTAGGGTTACGCCAGCATTAGTAAATCCATTAATAGTGTTATTGTTGATGTCAGCAAAACTACTACCTGTGAATTCTATAGCATTTGTTCCTAAGTTATTTCCGGTAAAGGCAATACCCTTGATAACACTTATATTACTACTATCACCGGTTGCATTATTAAATGATAAAATACTATTAGCAGATGTAGCATTAAGAGTTATGACAGGCTTGCCAGCAACATATCCTGCAGCTGTTGTCCCATCTAATGTTATGGCATCAGTAATGGTTAATGGCGAATTAATATTGATTGGGCCTTTTAATTGGTTTATAAATCTAATTGCGTTAGTGCCTGGAGTGTTATTAGAAGCAATGATTGCTTCACGTAAGGTTATAATACCATCAGCTCCTCGATTAGCTAATAATGCAGCCAAGCTTGAAGTATCGCCATCGTTTGTATCAGCTAAAGAATTAAAGATGACGCCAGTTGCAGTATAACCTGTTAAAGCTACGCTTGCAGAAACTTCAGATGTGTTGCCGGTACTACTTCTAGCAGTCGCAGTTATATTTGTTCCAGCAAGAATTGGGAAAGATGAAGCAGCAACACTGAAGTTAATAGTTCCTGTATTAGCTGCCACTGTGATGGTTTGACTACCTAAATATTGTTCAGCGCCCGATAATCCTGCAAAGAATTCAATTGTATAGGTGCCATCAATCGTGTTTAAAGTACCAGCAATTTGAATGTTACCACTATTTATACTAGCAGAAGTTAGTACTGGGTAGTTTTGTAGGTTATTTGCGCCTGTATCTGGGTCGTTTAGATCATTTGCAGTAGCACCAGTTGTACCAAGATCGATGGCTATGATTGAGTTTGCATAGATGGAATTTTGTGAAAAAGTGTTATTGGTACCAGCGGCTAACTCTATACCTTTGGTTCCACCGTAGATAGTATTATTAGAGATCATAAGGCTAAAAGCATTGGTATATTTTATGCCAACACCAGTTAAGTCATGCATAAAGTTACCAGAAATAGTTCCGCTAGTAATAGTGCTTGAAAAGCTTATACCATTTGTAAGGTTATAAAATTCATTAGCTTGATAATTGCCTGTTCCACCAATTACCAAATTGTTAACTGTGCTGTTACCGAAGATTCCGGTTGAAGACCCGAAACCGTCATGAAGTTTGTTTCCATAGAAAACAGCAATTAAGGTGCTTCCTGAGAAATTAATCTGATTAGTGTGATGATGAATGTTATTACCTACTAATTCACTATTGTCTGCACCAGATAGCACTAATCCATTGATTTTATAACTGGCACCATCAATGTTATTGTAATATATATAATTTGATCCAATGTTGATCTGAATTCCTGCCTGTCCAGCGCCGTCGATTACATCTGAAATTATTGTGTTAAATGAAATTTGATTTTGAATGCTTGAAGATGAGGACTTTAATATACTTGTATCACCACCTACGATGAGATTATTTTTTATAATATGATTGTCACCGATGCCATCTATGCGAATGACATACTCACTAGACGCACCATTGTTTCTAGTATGGATATAGTTATCTTGAACAGTAATGCCGTTACTATCAGAATTTATATAAACAGCGATAGGACCGAGATTGGTCATTTCAATGCCTTTTAAAACTGAGTTTGCAGCGCCATTTCCAAATGTGAAAAAGTTTATATAATTGCTAGAGGTGATTTTTATAGTTTGGCCAGTTGTGCTCACCGTACTACCAGCTGTTAAATCACCAGGTAAGTTTGCAGCTCTTGCACCTGGAGTAGGATTATTGGTAATAAAAGTATTCAAGTCAAAATTAGCAGGTAGAGCATCAGGTGCTACATAATCTGGAGCTGTTGAGCCATCAATAATGACCGCTCTGGTTATTGTTGGTAGAGCTGAAGTCAATGATAATGTCCCTTTTATAGCAAATTTGATAGTGATGGTGCCACCACTAGTAGCATTAGCAGCTGTGATTGCTTCTCGTAATGATATCTTGTTATCAATGCCTCTACTAGCAGCTAAAGCCGACAGGCTGGCTACAGCGCCGTCAACTGTTTCAGATAAAGTTGTTACAAAAATTGTTGAAGGAGAGTATCCTGTTGCAGTAACAGCTGACGATACTTCAGATGTTGCACCAGTGCTAGTATTAGTTGCTGTAGCGTTAATGTTTTGTCCTGGGAATAATTGCACATCTCTGACATCAAATGAGTAAGAGAAGCTAGCATTATTGCCAGTAGTGGTAACAGTTGTACTACCAATATATAAATCAGCTTGGCCAGATGCGCCACTTGCAAAGAATTCAATTTTGAAAGTACCGTTGGTGCTATTTAAATTTCCAGCAATAGTCATGGTATTGCCGGTTTGACTCGCTGATGTCAGTACAGGGGTGTTTTGTAAAGAATTTGCGCCAGTATCGGCGTCATTACTATCATTTGCAGTAGTGCCATCAGCTCCTAAATCTATGGCAATACTAGAAGCATTAAATATAGAGTTTTGAGAAAAAGTATTATTGGCACCATTGGTTAACTCAATACCTTTAGCGACATTGAAAATGGTATTGCCAGTAATAAATGAATTACTTGTGTCTAATAATTTGATACCTGTGCCTGTTGCATCATGAATCATATTATTGAGTATTTCAACATTAGATCCTGAGGCTACTCTAATGCCGCTGCTATAAACTGAACCACCATCGATATCATTGAAATATAAATAACCATTATCACCAGCATAATCTATGGCATGGTCACTTGTGGCGCTGTCCGCATTAATAGTATTAAAATAAATTTTGTTATTAGTACTGCCAGAAGTTGTGTAAGTAATTGCAGAATTACCGCCACTTAATATATTATTTCTGATGACATGGTTATCACCTGTGCCAGTTATTTTAATGCCATATTCAGAGCCAACCCCATTATTGCGGCCATGGATATAGTTATCTTGAACAGTAATAGCATTATCTGTTGAATTGATAGTAACGGCGCTGGTTCCATAATTTGATAACTCAAGGCCTTTTAAAATAGAGCCGCCAGATCCGGTATTAAAAGTAAAAAAGTCAATGTAATTTGAGGAAGTAATATTAACTCTTGTTCCTAATGTATTAAGTGTGCTACCTGTAGTTAAGTAATCAGGTAAATTTTCAGCACGCGCTGCAGCTGTTGAGTTATTAGTAATAAACGTATCTAAATCAAAGTTACCTGATGCCACACCTGGCGCTGAGTAACCGAGTACAGTTGAGCCATCAATGAGAAGAGTATCAGTAATAGTAATGGTCGATGCAATATTGATAGTACCTTTAGCGCCGAATCTGATAGTGTTTGTACCAGCACTATTGTTACTTGCGATAACTGCCTCTCTCAATGAAATAACACCATCGCTACCCCTATTGGCTAGTAATGCTGCAAGGCTAGAGGTATCGCCGTCAACAACATCAGATAATGTATTACTTATTAATTCAGTAGCTGTATAGCCAGTTAATGCCGTTGCAGCAGATACTTCAGATGTTCCTGTACCTGTTAATGTAGCAGTTGCTCGAATGTTAGTACCAGCAAGAACAGGGAATGAAGATGCTGCAACACTAAAATTAAAGCTACCATTATTGCCAGCAACCACAACAGTGGTACTTCCTAAATATTGCTCAGCACCATTATCGCCTGCAAAAAACTCAATAGTAAATGTGCCATTAGTGCTGTTTAAGGTCCCTGCGATTTCAATGTTACCAGCATTTATAGCAGCTGAGGTTAAAACCGGGAAATTTTGTAGTGCATTTGCACCAGAGTCCGCATCATTTGAATCATTAGCAGTGGCACCATTAGCACCTAAATCTATGTTAACACCACTTGTTCCATAAATAGAGTTTTGCGTAAAAGTATTATTAGAGCCTGTTGTTAACTCAATACCTTTTGTACCGCCATAAATAGTATTGCTAGAAACAGTAACACCGCTGGCATTATCAAGTTTAACACCTATGCCAGTTAGATCATGCATTATGTTACCAGAAATAGTACCACTAGTTACTGCTGTTGTAGTACCAAATACTATACCGTGAGTAAGGTTATAGAATTCGTTTGCTTGATAATTTCCTGTGCCGCCGATTATAGAGGTTAATCCACCGTTTGCATTGTTTATACCTATAGACGTTCCAAAGCCATGATGGAATTTATTGCCATAGAACCTTAAGGCGGTACTATTGTTCGTATAGTTAACCTGATTAGTGTTGTTATAAATATTATTACCAATTATTTCACTTGACGATGCAGAAGTCAGAATTACGCCGCTTGCACTGGTATTGCTGCCATTGATGTCATTGTAATAAAGATAGGTAAATGTAGCAAGGTTAACACCACTACTGCCAGCTATGCCATCAGAAGTAATAGTATTAAATGAAATACGTGTCGAACTTGACGTTGAAGTTATACCTGCATCACCGCCAGTAATAATATTGTTTTTAATTACGTTATTACTTACGCCTGTTATTGATATTGCATACTCGGTACTGCTCAAATTATTTCTGCCATGAATATAGTTATCTTGAATTGTAACAAAGCTGGCTAAATTTAGTAAAATGCCAGTGCTACCAAAATTAGATATTTCAAGGCCCTTAAGAACAGAATTGGTAGCGCCGCTACCAAAGCTGAAAAATGAACTTAAAAAGTAATTAGAAGTAAAATGAACAGTTGGATCAGTTATGTTTATCGTACTGCCAGCTGTTAACTCACCAGGCAAGTTTGCTGCGCGAAGGGTTGCAGATGTATATGTGGTTATAAAAGCATTCAAGTCAAAATTAGCAGGTAGAGCGTCAGGTGCTACATAATCTGGAGCTGTTGAGCCATCAATGATGACCGCTCTGTTTATTGTTGGTAGAGCAGAAGTTAATGAGAATGTCCCTTTCATAGCAAATTTGATAGTGATAGTGCCGCCACTAGTTGCATTAGCTGCTGATAGTATTTCACGTAGAGAAATTAAACCATCATTACCTCTATTTCCGGTTAATGAAGTTATATTTGCAGCTGAGCCGCCAGTGCTATCAGTGAAGGCAGTTACAAATATTGTCGAAGAAGCATAGCCAGTTGCAGCAATTGCTGAAGATACTTCAGATGTTTCGCCTGTTGCAGTGTTGGTTGCAGTGGCGGTAATATTCTGTCCTGGTAATAATTGAGTATTAGTTACATCAAATGAATATGTAAAGCTGGCATTGTTAGAGCTTGTTGTAACAGTAGTACTTCCTAAATATAAATCAGCATTTCCAGCAGCGCTACTCGCATAAAACTCAATTTTAAATGTACCATTAGTGCTGTTTAAATCCCCAGCAATAGTCATGATGTTGCCTGTTTGACTAGCAGACGTTAGTGTTGGAGTATTTTGTAAATCATTAGCTCCAGTATCTGGATCATTACTATCATTAGCGGTTGCTCCATCTGCGCCAAGATCAATTGCGATACTAGAAGCACTAGCAATTGAGTTTTCAGAGAAAGTATTATTTGTACCACTGGTTAATTCTATACCTTTGGTCACATTGAAAATAGTATTATCTGTTACATAAGTGTTGCTTGTATCTAATAGCTTGATGCCAACGCCAGTAGTATGATGGACAACATTACCGGCTATCTCGACATTATTAGAGCCAGAAGCTACATTAATACCAGTGCCGTAAACTGAGCCGCCATCAATATTATTGAAATACAAATAACCATTGTTACCAGCATAATCGATAGCCTGATCACTAGTTGCGCTATCTGCAATAATAGTATTAAAATATATTTTATTGTTGGTACTGCCAGAAGTAGTATAAGCAATAGCAGAATTACCACCTTCTAAAATGTTATTTTTAATAACATGATTATCACCTGTGCCAGTAATTTTAATGCCGTACTCAGAGCCTACGCCATTGTTGCGGCTATGGATGTAGTTATCTTGAAGAGTGATACCATTATCAGTCGCGCTGATAGTTATTGCACTGGGGCCATAATTAGATAACTCTACCCCTTTTAGAATAGAGCCCCCTGATCCTGTGTCAAAGCTAAATAAGTCTATATAATTAGATGAAGTAATATTAATTCTTGAATTTGAGGTGTTAGCAGTACTACCACTGTTTACATAATCAGGCAAGTTAGCGGCGCGCGCAGCTGCCGTTGGATTACTAGTGATGTAAGTATCAAGATCAAAATTATTTGGCAAAGCACTAGGAGCTATATAGCCGAAAGCTGTTGAGCCATCGATAATTATTGTGTCAGTGATTGCTATCGTTGAGGTAATGTTAATGGTACCTCTTGAGGTTAATTTAATCGTATTAGTACCAACTGTATTATTGCTGGCAATTATTGCTTCGCGCATCGATATAAAACCATCGCTACCTCTATTTGCTAACAATGCAGCAAGGCTTGATGTATCGCCGTCAACTACGTTAGAAAGAGTGCTGCTGATTAGTCCGGTTGCAGTATAACCAGTTAAAGTGGTAGGTGTTACAGAAAGCTCGGACGTTCCTGAAGTTCCTGTCGCGGTTGCTCTGATATTAGTTCCAGCAAGAATAGGAAATGATGAAGCTGCAACACTAAAGTTAAAACTGCCGTTATTACCAGTTACTACAACAGTAGTACTACCTAAGTATTGTTCTGCACTAGTGCTATTTCCACCAGCAAAAAATTCAACTGTATAGGTACCATTGGTTGTGTTTAAAGTACCAGCAATTTGAATATTACCACTGGATATAGTAGCAGAAGTAATGATTGGGTAATTTTGTAACGAGTTCGCGCCAGAATCTGGGTCATTAGTGTCATTTGCGGTAGCGCCATTATTCCCTAGGTCAATGGCTACACCGCTGGTGATAATAGAGTTTTGTGAGATGATATTGCCAGAAGAACTGCTGTTTAAGGCAATCCCTGGACCATGAATTATATTGTTGCTAATAGTGCTGTTAGTACTAGTTAACTCAATAGACTTATTAGTACTATTATCATGAAAGTAGTTTCCAGAAATGACGCCATTAGTTAAAAAAGTAGAGGAATAAATTCCTTTGGTATTATTATAGAATTCATTTCCTTGATAGTTTCCTGTCCCGCCTATGATTACACCAGTAGTTGAGCCTCCTATAGAAATTGCAGTATTACCATTATGCAACTTATTGCCATAGATGAATCGTGCGTTAGTAGATGAAATCTCCACTAGAGCAGCAGTGGCATTGTAAATATCATTGCCAACTAGTTCAGTGGCAGAACCACCGTCAGTTATACCGTAGCTGAAGCTTGAAACAGTGCTTGCGTTGATTTTATTATAATAAATGAGGCTGTTACTAGATGAATTCGATATGCTCCAGGAGGTAGGACCTGTACCGTAAGTGTTAATTGTATTAAATGAAATAAGATTACCTGTGTTAGTTGCGGTATTGGAGCTAATACCCACTCCATTAGTCATAAGGTTATTTTTGATAACATGATTATCGCCTGTATTGGTAATGTATATTATGGTTGAGCTGCTGTTGACATTAGTAACATGGATGTAATTATCCTGTATAGTGATACCATTACTTGTTGTATCAATAGAGATCAATTGACCACCACCTGTTATGTCAAGTCCTTTTAAAGTAGCATTAGTTGCGCCACTACCAAATGAAAAAACTGTAAGACCAGAGTAACTAATAGTTACCTTTGGCCCCGTGGTACTAACCGTACTACCTGCATCTAAATAGCCAGGTAAATTTGCTGCGCGCTCAGCTTGAGTTGTATAACTACTTGCAAATGTACTTAAATCAAAGTTATTAGGCAGCGCACCAGGAGCTGTGTAACCTGGAGCTGAGCTACCATCAATAATAATGGTTTTAACAATGGTCGGCAATGTTGAAGTTAAAGTAATGGTTCCTTTTACTGCAAATTTAATTGTTAATGTCCCTGAGCCCGCATTGGCGGCAGTAATAGCTTCACGCAGAGATATTGCGGCATCAGTCCCACGATTCGCTGCCAATGTTGCTAGACTTGTTGTTGTGCCACCTAGCGTATCGGCTAATGTGGTAACAAAGATAGTTGAAGAAGTATAACCGACTGCGGTGAAGGTTGTAGAAACTTCCGATGTAGCTCCCCCAACTCTAGTAGCTGTTGCTGTTATAAAATTACCTGGGAACATTTGTACAGTAGTCACATCAAATGCGTAAGAGAAGCTACCATTATTTGCGGCTGTGGTAACAGTTGTGCTACCAAGATATAATTCAGTTTGACTGGTGTTGGCTGAGCTTGCAAAAAACTCAATGATGAATGTGCCATTGGTGCTATTTAAAGAACCATTTATGGTCATAATATTACCTGTTTGTGAGGCACTAGTTAAAACAGGGAAATTTTGTAAAGAATTAGCACCGGTATCAGGGTCGTTAGTGTCATTAGCTGTTGCACCATTCGCACCTAAATCGATAGCAATAGAGGTGGTACCAAAAATAGAATTTTGTGAAAAAACATTATTATCACCTGTGGTTAATTCTATACCTTTTGTACCACCTGAGATAATATTACTACTAATGTTTACATTGCTTACTGCAGAGGTACTGCCTAACTTAATAGCAATACCAGTATTGTCATGGAAAAAGTTACCAGAAATTGTACCGCCTGAGCCGGCAGTTGTTTCAACTCTTATGCTATCAATAAGACTGTAAAACTCGTTGCCTTGATTACTATTTGTACCGCCAATAATATAACCACTAGAGTTTTGCAATATACCGTAAGATGTGCCAACGCCAGAGTAAAGTTTGTTGCCATAGATGGCCACGCCAGTATTAGTAGCACTATTGAGATTGATTTGTACGGCACTGTTATGGATTATATTGCCCACTATTTCGCTGCCAGCAGAATTTGTTAATAAAACCCCGTTGGAAGTTGTACTATTTGCGCCGCTGATATCATTGTAATAAATGTAATTTAATGGTGAGTTTATTTGGAGGCCTGTACCGGCAGCCGGATCGGTAATAATGGTATTATAAGAAATTTTGTGGCCAGTAGAATTACTATTGTTGACTAAAATTCCACCTGTTAATTGATTATTATTTAATATATAATTATCGCCAGTGCCGATGATTTCAATAGCATATTTTGCTGTCGCTGAAGAATTAGTGCCATCGATATAATTTTTTTGAATGCTAATGCCATCATCGCTAGTATTAATATAAATACCTCTAGTGCTAAAGCCTGATAAATTCACGCCTTGTATAATCGAGTTGGCACTGCCAGAGCCTAAAGTTAAAATAGAAGACATAGTGTTATCACCTTCTATAGTCACTCTACTAGAATGAGGGCTTATTGCTGTGCCAGTTATAGATGCAGGTGTCGGTAAATTTGCAGCTCGCTCAACCGCAGTAGGGTTATTGTTTATAAAGGTGTTTACATCAACAAGGCTAGCGCTAGATGCTAAGTTATATAATAATGTAGTGCCATCTATAATAGTATTTTGAGTAAGGGTTGGTAATGCTGATGATAGATGATAAGTACCAGGTAAAGCAAATTTTATTGTATTAGGCCCTGTGGTATTATTGGCTGCTGTAATTGCCTCACGCAATGAAATAAAACCATCACTTCCGCGATTTGCAAATAAGGTTGCAAGATTAGTTGTGTCTCCATCTACCACATCATTAAAAGTATTAACAGTTACGCCAGTTGGGGTATAACCAGTCAATGTTATTCCTGCGGACATCTCAGATACACTAGCGTCAATTGAATCTCCAGCAATTGCTGTAATAGTGGTGCCAGCAAGTAGTCCACTAGGTAGGGTTGCGTTGTAAGTAAAACTGCCATTGTTACTAGTTACAACTACCGTGGTAGCGCCTAGATATACATACTCGCCACTTGATCCAGAGAAAAACTGGATTTTATAAGATCCATCGGTAGTATTTAATGTGCCTGTAATTTGAATAGTATTGCCAGTGGCTGTAGCTGAAGTCAGTACAGGATAATTTTGTAAATTGTGAACACCAGTATCGACATCATTTAAATCATTTGCTGTTGGACCATCAGTGCCTAGCTCAATGGCTTGGCCACTAATTTGATAAAAGTTATTATTTTTAAAATAATTAGCGATAGTCACTGCTGCTGTGACTTGAATACCGTTGTTTACATTATCGAAAATATTGGTATCTACATTAATATTGTTAGCGTTTATTAGTTGTACAGCGGTGCCGGCAGAATCGTGAAGATAGTTGTAATTCACTTGTACACTGCTTGAGCTCGAATCTGAGACATGAATCAAGCTAGTGGAGGCTCTTTGAATATCATTGTATGAGATGTTGCAATTACTGGCATTTGTTACATTAACAGCACGGGCAAAAATATTGCCAGCATCGATGATATTATAATAAACTCCGGAAGATGCACCAGTTATCTCAAGCATACTGGTGGCAACAGTTAAGTTATCCGAGGTTATCGTATTGTATCTAATCTGATTGCCTGCGCTACCACTATTAGTGATTGCTACTACGGAATTACCACCGTTCAATATATTGTTATAAACAGAATTACTACCACCAGTCCCAGCAATATGTATTGCATACTCAGTACCAACGCCGTCATTACGTCCGTGAATATAATTACTTTCAAGAAAATTGCCTCCTCCTGATCCATCGATTAAAATTGCACTAGTACCATAGTTAGATAATTCTATGCCTTTTAATTGAGAGAGATTAGATCCAGTGGTAAAATTGAGCAGAGTAATGTAATTTGAGGAAGTAATATTAATTAATGGATCTGTGGTATTCGTCAATGTGCTGCCAAGACTTGGGCTTGAACCAATTGCGTAAGCAAGTGGTGTTGAATACCCTGGGGCAGTCGTGCCATCGATAGTAACTCTGCCAGTTATGGTTAAAGTGGTTGCTATATTGATCGTACCCTTTACACCAAATCTAATTGTCTCAGTACCTGCAGTATTATTACTAGCTATAATAGCTTCACGTAATGAGATCACACCATCGCTACCCCTGTTAGCAAGTAGTGCTGCAAGGCTGGTTGTTGTACCATCATTCACATCTGATAAGGTGTTAACAATTAAACCAGTAGCAGTATAGCCTGTTAACGCAACTGCTGCAGAAACTTCAGAAGTATCACCGGTACTGCTTCTCGCAATGGCAGTTATATTTGTACCAGCTAGGATAGGGAAAGAGGATGTAGGCACACTAAAGTTAATAGTGCCTGTATTAGCTGCGACTGTGATAGTTTGACTACCTAAATATTGCTCAGCGCCAGTACTGCCGGCATAAAACTCGACAGTAAATGTTCCGTTAGCAGTACTCAAAGTCCCAGCTATAACAATGTTTCCACCTGTTATTGACGCAGAGCTTAATACCGGAAAATTCTGCAAATTATTTGCACCAGTATCAGGATCGGTAGCACCGTCGTTAGCAGTGGCGCCATTAGCACCAAGATCGATTGCTAAAGTTACAGCATAAATTGAATTACCAGAAATAGTATTCAATGTGCCGGCGGCTATTTGCACACCTTCAGTAAGCGAATACATGATGTTGCCTTGATTACTACCAGGACCACCTATAATCGCAGAGGTCATTGACGTGGCATTTATCCCTGTAGAGGTACCGAATCCATCACGAAGTGTATTGCTATAAAAACCAAGTCCGGTGCTACTAGAATTAACTTGTATTTGATTAGTATTATGATGAATGACATTGCCAATAAGTTGGCTTGGATTCGTCGGTCCAGTGATTATAAAACCATTGGTGTTAACGCTGCCACCATCAATTTCGTTGTAGTAAAACTGGCCATCACCCGATGCTGAAATACCAACATTGCTACTGGCAATTCCATCAGCAGTGATAGTATTGAATGATACACGATTATCTGTATTCCCAGAGCTAGTGACTATACCAGCATCACCACCAGTAATAATATTGTTTTTAATAACGTGATTATCACCTGTGCTGGCAAGCTCAATAGCATTTTCTGTGCCAACTCCATTATTTCTGCCATGGATATAGTTATCCTGAATGGTAATGGAATTATCAGCAGTGTTAACATAAATGGCACGGTTTCCAAAGTTAGAAATCTCTAGGCCTTGTAATAGGGAATTAGCTGAGCCAGTACCAAAAGTAAAAAAAGCGCTCAGATAACTGCTAGATGTAATATGAATTTTTGGCCCAGTAGTGCTAACAGTACTACCAGCGCTCATGCCACTTGGAAGATTCGCAGCTCGTAGGGCATTTGTGTTATAAACTGTCATAAATGCATTTAAATCAAAACTACCTGGCAAAGCACCTGGCGCCCCATAGCTAGAAGCCGTTGAACCATCAATAGTTAATTGTTGCGTAATTGTTGGTAGCGCTGCGCTAAGATTAATAGTTCCGCTAAGCCCGGTAAAGTTAATAGTATCAGCACCCAGTGTGTTATTAGCAGCAGTGATTGCTTCTCGAAGTGATATACCATCACCACCATTACTGCCAAGTAATGCTGTAATACTAGAAGTATCACCATTAGATAAATCATTGAGATTAGTAACAGTTATAGTAGCAAGCAGCCCTTGATAGTTTGCTTGAACGGTAGTATTAAAAGCAGCTTTGGCTGTAATTTGTCCGTGGTTAACTTCTAATACCCAGTTACCACCCATGCCGGCATTACCAGTTAAGTCAGAGCTCGCTGCTATATCAACATTAATAATACTATGTAAATCAGTAACAAATTTTTGTCCTTCGGCGCCTTCAGCAACGTTACAGCCATAGAATAAGATATCAGCATCTGCTTTGAAGCTATTATCCCAAGTGCTTAAGTCTGCTTTAAAATGTTCTAAACTAGCGTCGTTTACTACATCAGAACCTAAGTATAATTCGCCCTGATTACCGTGAGATACGATGTGTACAGTTTCGATTTGATGATCATATTGTTTTAAATAATCGGTGATTTGGCTAATACCGCTTTGATTGTCTTTTAGCATAACAATCTCAAGCTCTCCAGAAACCAGTTTATGTAAATCAACCCCTTGAATTAAAGTTGAATAATCAGACACGTCTTGGTCTACAAAGATAACTTCTTTAACTAGACTTTTGTCGTGGCTAAAAAAGTTGCCTTGTTCATAGTGGACGACTGGATTGTCGCTAAGTAATGCAGTGATAGGGCTGTCATTGCCGGCAGGATCTGCAAGGGTTGCTGCTGGATGAGTTGAATCCAAATGATCAGTTATCAATGCATTTAAGGCATCGTTACTATAATGGCCTGATTGAGCTAGATCGGCATCTGTAGGTTGAAAAGAAGAGGCATCGGTCAAGAGGGCATGGACATCAGCAACCGTACTGGCATCAAATAAGATTCTAGGTTCAAGTGCTTGTAAAATATGATTCGTAGTCGTACGGGCCTTGAAGACAGGTTTAGTCTTAAGCTTAAAAATCTTTCTTTTGAGTAACTTGTACAACTTATTCAAGTTATTAACCTCGTTTACAACTTACATATCACCCTGCATCTTCTAAAAAATTCTATTAGATTATTAATCCTAACAATAAAAAAAACTTATAGTTTTAATAGAACTTAAGTTGAGTATAGTCATTTATTACGGTAGTTGCCTAAATTACACAGAGATAAATAACATATTTTTCAGTAGGTTATAAAAATATATAGTCAAAATTTAAGCTTCTCTTAATATTCTGTTTTTATTGAGTTTTGTGGTAATTTGAGTTGGTTTGAAGCGCTGACAGGGACGAGTGTTGGATTATTACCAATCTAATTGATTAGCTAGATCAGCTACATCCAAAAGATGGATGCGATTGAGACGGTTGTTGATATAAAAATACGACGGTAAAAGATTATTGAAAGGGTAATTATTCTTAACAAAGTCTTTTTGTGTGGCATGATGGATCTCATTAATTTGGTCAATTAATAAACCAAATATTTTATCATTACGAAAAAAACTAGTAGATAATACTAGTATTTTTGACTGCGCAGGATTCGACCTATAACCAGCAAAATCCATAATGGGTAAATAATTCTTGTTATAATGCTGCAGACCGACTACTGGTGGAGACATATGTGAAGAATAAATCAGGGCAGGGTGTTCAATAATGCCATCAATATTGTGCACATTCATACCATATTGGATGTTCGATAAGGTAAAGGTCAAATAAGCAGTTTGTGAACTTGCTTTTTTTAGCTTGAATAATTGCTCAGAAGTAACAATTTTATCAGTGTTTTTGCTAGCTTTGACTTTGTCGATCATATATTTAAGTCTAGACAGTTATATGTATTTATGATTAAGATGAACTATATAGTCTAGTTATTTATTTATAGTCAGAAAAACATAATAATTCAATAGGGCAAAGCATGCCAAAATTTAGCTCAAAAACAGACTTAAAACAACCAAAGGCTCTTTATGATTTATTCGTTATAGAGCTTTGGGAGCGGTTTGCTTACTATGGAATGCAAATTTTATTAGTATTTTTTATTGCTGATTATCTAAAACTTTCGACCCAGGACACGATAGAATTAAACGGTGCATTTATAGCTTTAGTTTATGCTAGCCCAACTTTTGGTGGGTATTTAGCAGATCGTTTTTTAGGAGTTAAAAGAACTTTAATAATGGGTGCTAGTTTATTAGCATTTGGATACTTCTTTCTGGCTTTGATGGCCTTACCAAGTATTAAAGCTTCGTTTAATGATCCTAATTGTTATTTGGCTATTTTTTACTGGGCGCTAGGTTGTATAGCTATAGGTAATGGTTGTTTCAAGCCCAACCCAACAAGTCTGCTGTCAAAAGTTTACCCTCCTCATGACCCACGTATTGATGCTGGTTATACTATTTTTTACATGAGTATTAATATAGGTAGTTTATTCTCGATGATTTTAACTCCTATAATCCATGCGAGCTTTGGTTATACACCAGCTTTTATGGTTTGTAGTTTCGGTTTAGTACTGGGTTTAGTTTATTTTTTAAAGAAATTGTCGGTGTTTAAAGATATTGGTGTGGCAGCTGATTTTGAGCCATTAAGGATTGGGACTGCAGTACCAGTAGCGATGCTAATCTTAGCCTTAACACTGCTCGCTGCTTTTTTATTATCAAACTTATTTTATGCAAAAATATTAATTTTTAGTACAGTAATTTTCGTAGTTATGCTGTTTGTTTATTTTTATTACACTTTACCGCGCATAGAAGGTAACAAAGTCCTGGCCATATTAATTTTGTTATTTTTAACAGCTATCTTTTTTTCTATGCAATTACAAATGTTTGGTGTTTTGAATATATTTATAGACAAACATGTCGATAGAAATTTTATGGGGTATGTAATTCCTGCTGGTAATTATGCTGCGCTTAATGGTTTTTGGGTTGCAGTCTTAGGTCCTATTATTGCTAAATTTTATATTCATATGGAGCATAAACAAAAGCCTTTTTCGATACCTTCCCGGTTCGCAACTGGAATATTAATAGCTTGTAGTGCATTTTATTTGCTAAGTACGTCACACCTTTTTACAACTAATGGAATGGTATCATCTACTTGGATAGTGGTATCTTATTTTATTATTAGTTTAGGTGAGATTTTGGTCAGTGCTCTTGGGTTGGCGTTAATCTGTAAATTAGCACCACCAAAATTAACTACATTATTTATGGGTGCTTTTTTATTGGCTTTGGCAATAGGCGGTTGGATTTCAGGGATCATTGGCCATTGGATTGAAGTGCCAGAGGGCGTAACTGATATGCAGGTTATGTTAAAAGCTTATAATAATGCGTTTTTGAATGTAGGTCATATGGCGTTGATAACCGGAATTATAGCAGTGTTGTTAATTCCATATATTTCAATGTTAACTGGTGAAAGAAATCGGAAGTGATACAGGGATAATGCAGACATTATCCCAAGATTATTAATTAAGCTGCGGCAGTTTTATCAGTTTTCTCTTCAGCAAATTTAGCTTCTACTAGTTCAGTAATAGAGATATTAAAATAACGACTAATGCGCAATAAAGTTTTTAGTTTAGGATTATCAGTCTTAGCATTCACAATACGGTTAATCATTGGCTGAGTCACGCCACAACGTCTTGATAATTCTGCTTCGCTTATTCCTTCGCGTTCAATTAAGGACTTGAGATTTTTTGCTAAGTTTTCCATAAATAAATACTCACTTCATTTTGATTATATGTATTATTTTAATTTTTTGGATCTAATAATTCCTGATATTGTCGATCGTTATAGTCAAACGATTAAGATAATCTAACACTTTATAGAATTTTTGCAACTATAATATTGGGAATAATAACAAGCATTGGATAGAGCTTGTGATGAGTTATTAGTGAGTACGTATAGATTAGGTATACGCTGGATATATTTTTTTAAACATTACTTATTGTTTTTAGTTTAGTTGCTGGTATACTTGAGGGTCATTTTTCATGATTAAGATTGTAGATTAACTGTAGATTAAAAAATGTCAATACATCCAAACCTGCCTAATGTTAGGGCAATAAGAACAATAAAAAGCTTTGCTGTTCGTAACCGTACTTTGACTGGCATTAAAGAGCAGATATATCGCGATGGCTATAAGCAATGGGGGCTTGATCATCAAAGCGGACCTGCTTCTTGGGATTTTAATAAAATTTTCGATAATAATAACCCAGTAATTTTAGAAATTGGTTTTGGTAACGGTGAGACCCTTATCAAGAATGCGAAAGGCCAGCCTAATTGTAACTATATTGGTGTTGAAGTCTTTCAAAAAGGCGTTTGGAACATTTTAATAGCCCTTAATGCTCTAAAAGATTCAAAAGATTCAAGCCAGGCTATCTTAAATTCCATGACAAATCCCATCACAAATCTTAGAGTCTGCCAGGCTGATGTTAATTTAGTGTTAGAGTGTATTACGGATGGGTCATTAAGTGGTATCCAAATTTTTTTTCCTGATCCTTGGTCAAAGTCGCGTCATCACAAACGTAGGTTAATTCAGCCAGAGTTTGTTGAAAAAATAACTGCCAAAATTAAGCAGGGTGGTTTTATCCATCTAGCTACAGATTGGGCAGATTACGCGAATCATATGAAGAAAGTTATGGACGGTAACTCAAAACTTGCTCTATCTCTATATGGTCTAGATAGTCTAGAAAATGATAACAATAGACTATTGACTAAATATGAGCGTAGGGGACTTAGCCATGGTCATCAGATAGTTGATTTAAAATATAGTGTTATTTAAAAATAATACCCAATAATGCCCAATAATACTTGAAGCATTATTTTTTATCCCCATATCTAAGTGAATCAATGTAAATTCTGAATTGTCGGCTGTAGGAGAATTAAAGTGAAAGACAAACATCATCAAGAAAATGAACAAAAAAAACAAGATCAACAAGAAGCAGCAGATTTCTTTGAAGAGTTAGAAGTCGCAGCACAGACAACCAGTGATGCTAAAGACAAACAAGCAGATGTTGAGTCGGTAACCTTAGAGACCCTTAAACAACAACTAGAGACTTTAAAACAAAAAGCAGATAAAAACTGGGATTTAGCGGTAAGAGCTAAAGCTGAATTAGATAATGTTAGAAAAAGAGCTGAAATGGACATATCAAATGCTCATAAATATGCTCTTGATAGATTTATCCCTGAGTTATTCCCGCTATTAGATGGTTTAGAGCAAGGTTTGTTGACCCTGCCACAAGACGAACATTTTAATACGGCGCGTGATGGCATTAGTATGAGTATCAAAATGTTCAATGATATGTTAGTTAAATTTGGCGTAGAGATAATCGACCCTATCAATAACATGTTTGATCCAGCTCAGCATGAAGCTATAGCTATGTTACCAAATCCTGAAGTCGCTAACGGCACAGTATTAAATGTTGTGCAAAAAGGTTATATATTGCATAAGCGTGTCCTAAGACCTGCGCGTGTGGTTGTAACTAAAAATACTTAAATATTATAAATCAATGGGTTATAAAAATATTGAGTAATAATATTGAAAATATTTTACTCATCCCCATGTTTACAGTTAACAGAACATAAAATTATTACTCGGAGAAGAAAATGGGCAAAATTATTGGTATAGACTTAGGCACAACTAACTCTTGTGTGGCTATTTTAGAAGGTGGCAAGCCAAGAGTTATTGAAAATAGTGAAGGGGACAGAACAACTCCATCAATTGTAGCCTACACTGATAACGAGATGTTAGTCGGTAAGACGGCCAAAAACCAAAGAGTAACTAATCCTGAAAACACTTTCTTTGCCATCAAGCGTCTAATAGGCCGTAAAGAAGAAGACAGCGTTGTACAAAAAGATAAGAAACTTGTTCCTTACAAAATTATTAAGGCTAAAAATGGCGATGCTTGGGTAGAAGTTAAAGGTCAGCCAACAGCGCCTCAGCAGATTTCTGCGGACATCTTAATCAAAATGAAAAAAACTGCAGAAGACTTTTTAGGTGAGCCAGTCACTGAAGCTGTTATTACTGTTCCTGCGTATTTTAACGATTCACAACGTCAAGCAACGAAAGATGCTGGCCGTATCGCTGGACTGGATGTAAAACGTATTATCAATGAGCCTACTGCTGCGGCCCTTGCTTATGGTATGGACAAAAAACGTGGCGATTGCAAAATAGCGGTTTACGACTTAGGTGGTGGTACATTTGATATCTCTATCATTGAAATCGCTGAAGTTGATGGCGAGCACCAGTTTGAAGTATTGGCTACTAATGGTGATACTTTCTTAGGTGGTGAAGATTTTGATACAAGATTAATAGATTACTTATGCGATGAATTCAAAAAAGACCAAGGTGTTGATCTGCACAATGATTCATTAGCTTTACAACGCTTAAAAGAAGCAGCAGAAAAAGCAAAAATTGAATTATCAACCAGCCAGCAGACAGAAGTAAATTTACCATATATTACTGCTAATGCTTCAGGACCTAAGCACTTAAACATCAAGATTACGCGTGCTAAATTAGAAGCGATAGTTGATGATTTAATCAATAAAACTTTAGAACCATGCAAAACAGCGTTAAGTGATGCAGGTTGTAATGTTTCTGATATCACTGATGTTATTCTTGTTGGTGGTCAAACCAGAATGCCAAAAGTACAAGAGTTAGTTAAAAACTTCTTTGGTAAAGAACCTCGTCGTGACGTGAATCCAGATGAAGCTGTAGCTGTTGGTGCAGCAATTCAGGCTGCCGTATTAGCGGGTGATGTTAAAGACGTATTATTGTTAGATGTTACTCCATTATCTTTGGGTATTGAAACTCTTGGTGGTGTGATGACCAAGTTAATTGAAAAAAATACAACTATCCCTACTAAAGCTGCGCAAGTATTTTCTACAGCTGAGAATAATCAGGGTGCTGTTACTGTACATGTTCTACAAGGTGAGCGTGAAATGGCTTCAGCCAATAAGTCATTAGGTAAATTTGATTTAACTGATATCCCTGCAGCACCTCGTGGTGTACCGCAAATTGAAGTTACTTTTGATATCGATGCTAATGGTATCTTAAATGTATCAGCCAAAGATAAAGCAACAGGTAAATCACAATCTATCGTTATTAAAGCATCAAGCGGTTTGTCTGAAGCTGAAATTGAAAAAATGGTTAATGACGCCAAAGAACATGCGGATGAAGATAAAAAGTTCCATGAACTAGTGGGTGCGCGTAACCAAGCTGATAGTTTAATTTATAACTCTGAAAAAACTCTTAACGAGCTTGCAGATAAAGTAGATGCTAATGAGAAAAGTGATATTGAAGCAGCAATTAAAGAATTGCGCGATGTCATCAAGGGTAATGATAAAGATGTAATCGAAGCTAAGACTAAAACTTTATCAGACTTGGCTGGTAAATTAGCAGAAAAATTATATGCTAATACTGGTGCAGTGGCTGAGCAAGCTGCTGATGACCAAGGTAATGCAGCAGGTGAACAACCGGGTGCATCGTCTTCAGCTAAAAATGAAAAAGTAGTAGATGCGGAGTTTGAAGAAGTTAAAGATTCTAAAAAATCTTCGTAAACTTTCCCAGGACTTGTCATCCTGATAGGACCTTGTCATTCCGAGCTTGTCGAGGAATCTCAGATTGAATCTGAGATCCTTCGCTACGCTCAGGATGACAGGCTGTTGTGACTGGATGACAGGACTTTGTCATTGTCATTCCGAGCTTGTCGAGGAATCTCAGATTGAATCTGAGGTCCTTCGCTACGCTCAGGATGACAGGCTTTTGTGACTGGATGACAGGACTTTGTCATTAGATGACAGACCAAAAAATTATTAAATCCAAATCCCATTCAACTGGGATTTTTTGTAAGCTCGTATTGTGGAACATTAAGATATGTCTAAAAAAGATTATTATGAAATCCTTGGGGTTGCCCGGGATGCGGATGAAGCAGCGATAAAAAAAGCTTTTCGTCGCTTAGCGATGAAGCACCATCCTGATCGTAATCCCGGTGATAAAAAAGCCGAAGAAGCTTTCAAAGAAGCAAAGGAAGCCTACGAAGTATTATCAGATACTCAAAAAAGACAATCTTATGACCGTTTTGGTCATGCAGGTGTACAGCATGGTCCAGGACCTGGTGGTGGTGGCCAATCGCCATTTGGTGATATTTTTGAAGACATTTTTGGAGATATGTTTGGGGGTGGCGGTCGCGGCCCAGGTAGGGCTTCAGGTCCACAACCTACGCGTGGCGCAGATTTAAGATATAATCTTGAGATTACACTTGAAGAAGCAGTTTTAGGTAAGCAAATTAGTATTAAAGTTCCTACTTTTGTGCAATGTGAAGAATGCCATGGAAGTGGAGCTAAAAAGGGCTCTAAACCAGTTAATTGCACTACTTGTAACGGTGTGGGACAAGTTAGAATGCAACAAGGTTTTTTTACTCTGCAACAAACATGTCCAGCTTGTCATGGTGCGGGTCAAGCTATTAAAGATCCATGTAATCCTTGTAAAGGGCATGGAAGAATTAGAGAGACTAAAACTTTATCAGTTAAGATTCCTGCAGGTGTTGATACGGGTGATAGAGTTCGCCTTGCACAAGAAGGTGAGGCTGGCACTCATGGTGGACCAGCGGGTGATTTGTATGTGCAAATTAATTTAAAAACTCATGATTTATTCAAAAGAGAAGGTGAAGATCTTTATTGCGAAGTGCCAGTTGCTTTAACAACAGCTGCTTTAGGTGGTGAGATTGAGATACCTACGTTGCAAGGAAAAGTAAATTTAAAGATTCCGGCAGAAACCCAATCAGGAAAGTTATTTAGGTTACGTGGAAAAGGCGTACCAAAAATAAGAAGCACGAGTATGGGTGATTTATTATGCAGAGTATTAGTTGAGACACCGGTAAATCTTAATCAAGAACAAAAAGATTTATTAAGTAAGCTAGAGGCATCTATGCAAAATGATAAGCAACGTCACTCTCCAGATACTACGAGTTGGTTATCGCGCGTGAAAAAATTTATTGATAATATGAATAATAAAAATTAAATTGTATAATATTCGTAATTAAGAGATAACGAATTGATCTTCCCCTTTAGGGGAAGTACCTTTTGCGCAGCAAAAGGGGAAGGGGTAGACCAGAATTTGGCGCGATTTCTATTTAAATCGTGCAACGTCGAATCCACCCCATCCCCCTCGCGTGGCTCGGGTACTTCCCCTTTAGGGGAAGATAGCGTGGCTGCAAAATTTTACAAATAGATGGATTTAATATGATAGCTATATTAGCCCTAGAAAATGGTAACATATTTGAGGGCGTAGCTATTGGTGCTATTGATGGCAATCTAGAATTCACTTGTGGTGAGCTTGTCTTTAATACCGCAATGACGGGTTATCAAGAAATAATTAGTGATCCTTCTTATTGCGAGCAAGTAGTATTATTCACCGCGCCGCATATTGGCAATATTGGTGTGAATCCTTCTGATACAGAACACCACAAAGTCTGGTCTAAAGGGGTTGTTATTAAATCATTATCATTAGTAGAGAGTAATTGGCGTTCTACTAATTCTTTAAATCTGTATTTGCAAAAAAATAATCTTTTAGGTATTGCAAATGTTGATACTCGCGCGATTACGGCCGTTTTGCGTGATCAGGGTGCACAACGTTGTTGTATTCATCTTGTTAAAGATGTTGCTCATAAAGAACTTATTAAGCGTAAAGCTCTGGAGTTAGCACAAGCTCATACTAGTTTGAATAATTTAGATTTAGCTAAACTTGTGACGACACAGCAAGTTTATGAGTGGACCGAAGCTACTTTAGATCTTAATTCTAATTCTAATTTTAATAAGCCATCTGAAGCAATTACTAATTTTAAACCGTTACATATAGTAGTCTATGATTTTGGTGTTAAACAACAAATCTTAAGATTATTAATTAATCGAAATTGTAAAGTAACAGTAGTTCCTGCGCAAACATCAATGCGTGAAGTTTTAGCTTTAAAGCCTGATGGAATATTATTATCCAATGGTCCAGGCGATCCGGCAGCCTGCACTTATGCAATAGAGGCGGCTCGAGAATTAATAAAATTAAACATGCCAATATTTGGTATCTGTTTAGGTTTTCAAATCTTAGCGCTAGCTTTAGGTTTAAAAACTATAAAAATGAAGTTTGGCCATCATGGTGCTAATCACCCGGTCAAAGATTTGTTTACTGACAGAGTGCTGATTACCAGTCAAAACCATGGTTTCATGGCAGAAGAACCACAAGGTGATGCTATTAATCAAATAACTATAACTCATCGATCGTTATTTGATAATACCATTCAGGGTGTTAAACATAATTCTTTACCTATTATCGGTTTTCAAGGGCACCCTGAAGCTAGCCCCGGTCCGAATGATATAGAATATTTATTCGATACTTTTATAGAAAATATAAGTTCTCATCAATCTACTGTAGAAATAAATAAAAAAGCATGCCAAAACGCAATGACATAAAGTCCATTTTGATAATAGGAGCAGGCCCAATTATTATTGGGCAAGCTTGTGAATTTGATTATTCTGGTGTTCAAGCTTGTCGAGCTTTAAAAGAAGAAGGTTATCGGATTATTCTGATTAACTCGAATCCGGCTACCATTATGACTGACCCACAGATGGCAGATGCAACTTATATAGAGCCTATCCGTTGGCAAACTGTTGCTAATATTATTGACATTGAACGACCTGATGCAATTTTACCAACTATGGGTGGGCAGACAGCTTTAAATTGTGCGCTTGATTTAGCAAAAAACGGTATCTTAGAGAAATATAATATAGAGTTAATTGGTGCTAATCAGCATTCGATCGATAAAGCAGAAGATCGTGAAAAATTTGCTAAAGCAATGCGCAAAATTAATCTTGCGGTACCACGATCAGCTATAGCACATAGCTTAGAAGAGGCCATTCAGGTGCAAGCTTTAGTAGGTTATCCTACGATTATTCGCCCGTCTTTTACTATGGGTGGGACAGGTGGTGGTATTGCTTATAATCAAGAAGAGTTTTTAGAAATTTGTAAATTTGGTTTGGAGTCTTCACCTACTAAAGAATTATTAATCGAAGAGTCGCTCATCGGCTGGAAAGAATATGAAATGGAAGTCATTCGCGATAAAAATGACAACTGTATTATTATCTGTTCTATAGAAAATTTAGATCCGATGGGGATTCATACGGGTGACTCTATTACAGTTGCCCCAGCTCTGACCTTAACCGATAAAGAATATCAAGTCATGCGTAATGCATCGATAGCCGTTTTACGTGAAATAGGCGTTGAAACCGGTGGCTCGAACGTTCAGTTCGCTGTAAATCCAAAAGATGGGCGCATGATAGTTATTGAAATGAACCCAAGAGTATCGCGATCATCTGCTTTAGCTTCTAAAGCTACAGGATTTCCTATAGCTAAGATTGCCGCAAAACTAGCAGTTGGATATACGTTAGATGAACTTGACAATGATATCACAGGTGGTGTTACTCCTGCGTCTTTTGAGCCTGCTATCGATTATATAGTTGTAAAAATCCCACGCTTTAATTTTGAAAAATTCCCTAACACAACCAGAATATTAACCACGCAAATGAAGTCTGTGGGTGAAGTAATGGCAATCGGTCGGACTTTTCCAGAGGCTTTACAAAAAGCATTATGTAGTTTAGAAACGGGTCTCACCGGATTAAACAGTGTTTATAAAAATAAAGTTAATAATGGCGAAGTTATTGTTGAAATTTCTCGTGCGCTTCAACAAACAGGTTCTGATCGTATAAGATACATCGGTGATGCGTTTCGAGCGGGCTTTACAGTTGATCTGGTTAATAAATTAACATGTATAGATCCTTGGTTTCTCACGAAAATAAAGAATCTTATTAGTTTAGAAAATGAAATTAAATTGTTAAATCTTAAAGATATTACTAAAGACCAATTGTTAAGATATAAACAATATGGTTTTTCTGATAAATATTTAGCAGAGATTTTATCCAAAGATAGTACTGATAATATAGAAAATGGTGAAGTCACACAGCAGGATATAAGAAATCTTAGGCATAAATTAGGTGTTAGGCCTGTCTATAAACATGTAGATACATGCAGTGCAGAATTTTCGAGTAAAACGGCTTATTTATATAGTACCTACGAGCAATATAATGAGTCAGTAGTTAGTGACAAACAAAAGATTATCATTCTAGGCGGCGGACCAAATCGGATTGGCCAGGGTATAGAATTTGATTATTGCTGTGTACACGCAGCGTTAGCCATGAAAAAAGCTGGTTATGAAACCATTATGGTTAATTGCAATCCTGAAACAGTTTCAACAGACTATGATCTTGCGGATAAATTATATTTTGAGCCATTAACACTAGAACATGTTTTAGAAATTGTTGATCTAGAGCAACCAGCTGGTGTTATTGTTCATTATGGCGGACAGACACCGCTTAAACTAGCTCGAGATTTAGATCAGCTTGGGGTGAAGATTATTGGTACCTCACCAGATGCAATTGATTTAGCTGAAGATAGAAGCAGGTTTAGTGCGTTTATAAATAAACTTGGCTTACAACAGCCGCATAATGATATAGCGACAAATTTTGATGAGGGTATTACAAAAGCCAAAGAATTGGGATATCCACTTATGGTCAGACCATCTTATGTTTTGGGTGGTCAAGCGATGGAGGTGGTATTTAACCAAAATGAATTAGAGAGCTATTTACATAATGCGGTGATCGTCTCTGATAAATCCCCAGTATTACTCGACAGATTTCTTGACGATGCTATTGAAGTTGATGTGGACGCAGTTAGTGATGGCAAAGATATTATTATCTGTGGCATCATGGAACATATTGAGCAGGCTGGTGTACATTCAGGTGATTCAGCTTGCAGTTTACCGCCCTATAGTTTGCCAAAATATTTACAACATGAGATTAAATCTCAGATGCGGTTGATTGCACAGACATTAGGTGTAGTTGGTCTTGTTAACGCTCAGTTTGCTATCTGCAATAACCAGATATATATATTAGAAGTAAATCCACGAGCATCACGCACAGTACCTTTTGTAGCCAAAGCAACAGGTGTAGCCTGGGCTGAGGTTGCTGCATTGTGTATGATTGGTAAGGCATTACGTGATCAAAAGATTACTAGCGATCCTGAGCAGCAATTTTTTTCGGTTAAGCTTCCTGTTTTCCCATTTAATAAATTTCCAGGCAGTGATCCTATTTTAGGTCCAGAGATGAAATCAACTGGCGAGGTAATGGGTATTGGTAGTAGCTTTGCTATGAGCTTTGCTAAAGCACAATTAGCTGCTGGGGTGATTATTAAAAAGCGACGTTTTGCTCTTTTGAGCGTAAAAGATTTAGATAAAATTAAAATCATAGAAATAGCTAAGAGCTTGATTTCGTTAGGTTTTAAATTGCATGCCACGGGTGGCACGGCTGGAGTTTTAAAAAATAATAATATATCATGTGAGACTGTTAATAAAGTAGCTGAAGGGCGTCCGGATATCGTTGATCTATTGAAAAATGGAGAAATCGATCTGATTGTAAATACAACCTCAGGTAAGCAAGCTATAGCTGACTCTTATATAATTCGTAAGACTGCTTTGCAATATAAAGTAACCTATACGACTACTTGTGCAGGTGCTTCGGCAATTATTAGAGCGTTGCAGCAAACTGATGGTGAACGGTGTTACAAATTACAGGATTTGCATCTTGAGAAAGAAATAATTTAGGAGAAGTAATAAATGGCACAACTATCTCAAGTCCCGATGACTATCGAAGGCGCGGAAAAATTGCGAGCTGAATTAGCTAATTTAAAATCAGTTGAACGCCCAAGAATTATTAATGCTATAGCCGAAGCTCGTGCTTTGGGTGATCTAAAAGAAAACGCTGAATACCATGCGGCTAAAGAACAGCAAAGTTTTATCGAGGGTCGAATAGCTGCTATAGAATCAAAACTTGGTAATGCAAGGATTATTGATGTTAAAACTATTCCTAATTCAGGCAAAGTTATTTTTGGTTGTACAGTGACTTTATTGAATTTAAATACAGATCAAGAAGTGGCTTATAATATTGTGGGTGATGATGAAGCTGATATTAAAGTATCTAAAATTTCTGTAAGTTCGCCAATTGCACGTGGTGTGATAGGCAAAAACGTTGGTGATGAAGTTACTATTCAAGCTCCCAATGGTGCGATTCAGTATGAGATTATAAAAGTTGAGCATTGAAGTTGCGGTTGTAGGGGCGACGGTGTTTGCCTAGAAAGTTCAGATAATGCGCGAATCTTTTACAGTTCACCTTATATTTATATCTTGGCCAAGCCTATTGCTCTTTTCTAAATTAGCTTCCAGTTCAGCGCGACTATAGTCGCTTGACTGGAATGACAAATTTCTTAAATTCCCCGCTTTTTGGCGGTATTTGTAATATATTGTTTCATAATAATTTTCCCTGCCTTCAAGTTCTTCAAGTTCTTCAAGTTTTTAAAGCTTAAAAAACAATGTGTTAGCTATAATATTAGTGATTAAGTAAACATAATAAGTTCATATTTATACTATACTTTAACATATGTGCTGGCTTAGCTACTAGCTACTTGCCTGGATGTTTAAGGAGAGTTTTATGCCCCGTGATACTATTCGTGGTGATACTCGAACTGCAGACTCAATCAAAAAAACTATAGCCCCACCTTCAGAGCTGAGTGCGCCCAGTGCTGAGTTATCAGTGCGCAAACAAAAGCGACTTAAGCAAATAATTACCATTTTTAGAGGGGCATACCAGATAAAGAAGAAAATAGGAAAGTCACAAAAATATAAGATACTAAGAAAGCTGAAAGCAGGAGTGGGAAAAAGTGTTAGAACTGATCATGTACATCAAGCACAAATAGATGGAGTCCAAGATGATAGATTTGTTACAGAATTAGCACAAGCAGCACTACAGGGTTATAAAGGACCGAGGAAATTAACTGAAATAATAAACGAAAAATTAGCAGGTTCACAACTCAGATCCGGTGTTCAAATTTTGGCACATGACGTTAAGAGTACAGCTGCAAGTGTAGAGCGAGCTGTTGCTAACGCTTCTCCAATATTAGCGCTAAAGCGTGATGCTGTTTCTATTGAAACTAAAATATTATCTGATGAAGCTGTAGTTAAAACATTAGCGCAGTCTATTGAGAGAGTTTTACCACTCAAGGAAAGTATTGCTTGGACAGCTCATGCCCTAGGTACAGTGATTGCAGAACCAGCATTTCATATGGTAGGTGAGGTTTTACCAGTCTTCAAAGTTTTTAAGTCTATGAAGGATGTTTATGATCTTGGATTAGACGCTTCAAAACTTAGAAAAAAAATAAAAGAGATTAAACCCAGTTTAGATCAGGCTCTGGAGGAACATGAAAGTCTGACTCAAAAGTTATCTAAAGAATTGCAAGTAGAACTATCTAAGATATATAAAGCAGAAGATCCAATAACAGAAATAATGCAGCCACTGCCTCGGATCAACGCAGAAGATAGATATACAGTAGAAAGATATATTAGTATGCGTTT
>JACCDG010910885.1_pt1 | contig 28866 bp, 32 predicted proteins | sample 7442471 | NCBI WGS metagenome assembly JACCDG01 (sample SAMN15323444, study PRJNA562643) | freshwater metagenome | isolation source: river surface water | place: USA:Blue River Watershed | collected 2017-08-17 | reverse complement strand
ATGTTTGGATTGCAATTAGAGATGTAGAAATTAGTGAAGAAAATCCTAAATCCGCATATAAAGTTATGATGGATTTAACAATAGTTCCATTTATAGAACAAAATCTTGATAGAATTTTAATCAGTATTATTCCTGATATTGAAAGTGTAAACTATGGTAGAGGGGTAGGATATGACATAATACATCATCACCCACCTGCCGATGTTGAATTAATTAGTGGAACTGAAATTAGGAAAGGTTATATGGATTCAAATGGAGATGTTATAGAATACGCAATTGATTAAAAATGATAAACGGAAAATATTGTATTGAGTGTAAAAGATGGTTTCCATTGTTTATGTTCAAAACCGATATAAGAAAATACACAATACCAGAAGCTAAAAAGAAAGTTAGAAGATGTAGGTTGTGTGTTGATAAAGAAAGTAGAAGGGGTAGTGTTGTTAGATGGATTGATACGGATTTCAAAATAGTAACACTAACATTTAAACAAAGATTAAAAGAATTTTTCTCAAAATAATAAGTTATATGACAGATAAAAAAGAAATGGTAAATGGACCAAAGCATTATGGTGGTGCAGATAATCCTTACGAAGTGATTAAAGTGTGTGAAGCATGGGGATTGGATAAGGATGCTTACTTATTTAATGTGGTAAAGTATGTTGCAAGAGCTGGAATAAAAGATCCGGCAAAAGAATTAGAAGATTTAAAGAAAGCAGTGTTCTATTTAGAAAGAAAGATAAAGAATTTAGAAAAATGAAACTAATTAAGAACATTAAAATACTACAATTATTGGAAGATATTGGTGTAGTTATGAGAATTGGTGCATTCTTTATGTTATCAGTTATGGGAGCTGATACACCTTTTTTAACAATGTGGATTATCAACACAATAGATGCGGTTATTCTAACTTATTGTGCATGGGAAAGGAGCAATCGTTCTTATATTTTACTGAATACCTTCTGGCTAATCGTTGGTGTCATTGGAATATATAATTCCCTATAATATTTGGTGGTCTCAAAAAAATATCGTATCTTTGATATATAAGAAATTGAGATTATTGATATTTATACGTGAGATTAAATCGCGATAATCTTAAAACTTAAACAAACAATTTTTAAAACTTAAAACAAAAAACAGCATGAACATTAATGCAATCAAGCAGCGTTTGAATTCGTTGCAAAACACATCCAAAAAGACAGATTCATTGTGGAAACCAAAACCTGGAAAGTACCAAGTTAGAATCGTACCTTACAAGTTCAACAAAGAAAATCCTTTCATTGAACTTTTATTTCACTACAACATTAACAACAAAACTTATTTGAGTCCAGCTTCTTTCGGAAGACCTGACCCAATTTTAGAGTTCGCAGAGAAACTTAAGAAATTAGGTGATACTGAGAATTGGAAAGCTGGTAAGAAAATGGAACCAAAATTAAGAACTTTTGCACCTGTTATCGTAAGAGGACAAGAAGCTGAAGGTGTTAAATTTTGGGGATTCGGTAAGACAGTTTATCAAGAAATCTTAGCAATCGTAGCAGATCCTGATTACGGTGATATTACAGATGAGAACACTGGTAGAGATATTGTTATTGAGATTGTAGAAGAAGCAGGAAAAACATATCCTGAAACTCGAATCAGAGTTAAACCAAATGTATCTCCATTACATGAGAACGCAGCAACTACTGCAAAATTATTAGATGAGCAAACAAACATTACTGACATTTATTCGGAGTTATCATACCCTGAATTGAAGACAGTATTAGAGAATTGGTTAAATCCAACTGCTTCGGTAGAAGATGAAAACCCAACTCCTTCAGTATCTCAACAAACATTGGCTCCTCAACCAAAGAAAGTTGAAGAACAATTGGTAAGTAAAGATGCCGCACCTGAAATCGGTGGAGCAGGTATAATGAATGATTTACCTTGGGATGAAGAAACACCTGCACCAGCACCTAAAGTAGATGTGGCAGCAGCATTTGATGATTTATTTAATTCATAATTATTATGGCTAAAATTGACTTAGCACAAGAAATAGCCGACAGTTTAAATAAAAAGTGGAAAGACCAAAAGGTAGCATACTTTTTAGATGATGATTCTGATGGGGCCCCAACCAATGTACCAGGTTGGGTTTCCACCGGAACAGCAATGTTAGACGTGGCGGTTTCAAATAGACCTTATGGGGGTTTACCCGTAGGAAGAATAACCGAAATTACCGGTTTAGAACAAAGTGGTAAATCGTTATTATCAGCTCACTTATTAGCTGAAACTCAAAAGCAAGGTGGTGTAGCAGTATTGATTGATACCGAAACCGCAGTAAGTAGAGAGTTCTTTGATGCAATTGGAGTAGATGTTTCTAAATTGTTATATGTTTCAGTAGACACAGTTGAAGATATTTTCGAAACAATTGATACAATCATAGAGAAAGTTCGTAAGGGTGATAAAGATAAGTTAGTTACAATCGTAGTCGATTCAGTAGCCGCAGCATCAACTAAAAAGGAGATGGATGCAGATTATGATAAAGATGGTTACGCAACTGACAAAGCTATTATCATTTCAAAAGCAATGAGAAAGATTACTAATGTAATTGGTAGACAAAAAATATCAGTTATCTTTACTAATCAGTTACGACAAAAATTAGGTGTGATGTTTGGTGACCCTTGGACTACATCAGGTGGTAAAGCATTAGCATTCCACGCTTCGGTTCGTATTCGTTTAAAGAATATGGGACAGATTAAAGCAGGTGAGAGAATCATTGGTATCAAAGTAAGAGCACAGGTTATTAAGAATAGATTAGGTCCACCATTACGTTCCGCCGATTTCGATATTTTCTTTGATAGAGGTATTGATAATTTCGGTGGATGGTTAAAGGTGATGAAAGATAACAAATTAGTTAAACAGGGTGGTGCATGGTACGAATACATTGACACTGATACTGGTGAAGTTATCAAATTCCAATCAAAAGATTTCATCGATATGATGGGAACTAGAGATGAACTAAGAGATCAAATTTATAGAAAGATATGTGAATCAACTATCTTACAATACAAAAAAGAAGGTATTGATTTAGATGAAATTACATACGATAATGGTGGAGATACCGAACCGGATATCGAAACAGAATAAAGGTTTATGAACGAAATATATAAAAAGTTACTAAACGAGGTAGAAAAAGACCATCAGCAATTAGGAAAAGAAAAGGTATTAATTGTTGATGGTCTTAATACCTTTATAAGAAGTTGGACAGTAAATCCTACTATGGATGATAACGGAGACCACATTGGAGGTATCGTTGGATTCTTAAAAGGAATTGGTTTTGCTATTAGAGAACAAAATGCAACTCGTTGTATTATTGTATTTGATGGTAAGGGTGGTTCTAAAAGTAGAAAAGATTTATATAGTGGTTACAAAGAGAATAGAGGTAACAATCGTTTTAGAGTGAATAGAGCATACTCAGATTTGATGAACAAAGAAGAAGAGGGTGTATCTATGAAACGACAAATGATTGGTTTAATCGAACTGCTAGAGTACCTACCGGTGGAAATAATGCTATACGATGGTATTGAGGCGGATGATGTTATGGGCTATATTGCATCACAACTTTTAAAAGAGGATGAATTGGCAGTTATTATGAGTGCCGATAAAGATTTCCTACAATTAGTAAATGAAAGAGTATCCGTTTATTCGCCAACTAAAAAGAAAATCTATGATACTAAGATGGTTATTAATGAGTATGGGGTTCATCCTAATAATTTTATGGTATATCGTACTCTTGATGGGGATAAGTCTGATAATATTGATGGCATTTCCGGTTGCGGCCTTAAGACTATTATTAAAAGATTTCCAGAAGTGGTTGAAGAAAAAGAAATCACAATAGATAAAATGTTTGAACTATGCGAAGAACGTAGAAGCGAAAACAAAATCTATGATAAAATATTAGATGGTAAAAAATTAGTAGAAAGAAACTTTAAACTAATGCAATTATCAGATCCAGATATACCAACTAATAAGAAATTAACAATTAACCAAAAATATTTGGATAATTCAGCAAAATTGGATAAATTAGGATTCATTAAAAAGGCAATGGGAATGAGAACTATTAATTCATTCGGTGATGTTAATAGTTGGATTCAAAGTACATTTGCCAAATTACATAAATAAAAAAAATACATGGAGGAAACAAACCTATGAAATGTTTAAAAAGTACAAAGACTGGTAAAATTATCAGAGTATCAAACAAAGAAGCAAACCAAGCTACAAGTGAGTGGAAATTCATTCCTAAGAGTGAATGGAAAGCAGACGTAAGACCATCTAAAAAAGAAGAAAAAGAAAGTAAATAATGCAAGCAGTAGACACATTAGAAAAATTTGGACAATCGTACCAATCTAAAGTCATAGCTGCATTATTATCCGACCTACCATTTCTTAATCAAGTTGCAGAAATTACTAGTAAGGATTATTTTGAGAGTGAACAGGATAAGTGGATTATTGAATCTATTTTGGATTACCAAAGTAAACAATTTGCCGCACCTACTCTTGATGTATTCAAAGTAAAATTATCATCTTTAAATTCTGATTCACAAAAGAAACAAATAGTAGATAGAATAAAACAAATCTATGATGTATTCGGTGCAGAAGATATGGATTTTGTAAAACAAGAATTCATTAAATTCTCAAAGTTTCAGAAATTAAAAGCAGCAATATTTCAATCAGTAGACCTAATCAAATCCGAAAAGAGTTGGGATGAGATAGGAGTTGTAGTTCAGAACGCATTAAAGGCGGGAATGGAAAACAATTTAGGACATGACTACTATAAGGATATTGCAATGAGAATGGAAGTTACAAAGAGAAGTTCAGTACCAACTGGATGGAAACCTATTAATGAATTAATGGATGGTGGATTAGGACCAGGTGAATTAGGAGTTATCGTAGCACCGAGTGGTGTGGGTAAGACTTGGGTATTGTGTAAAATTGCAGCCGATGCGGTAAGAGCAGGTTACAATGTGATGCACTATACTTTAGAGTTATCGGAAATCTATGCGGGAACAAGATACGACACTATTATGACTGGTATTCCTTCTAACGAATTACGAGATAGAAAGGAAGAGGTTGTAGCTAAACTTAAGAATCACAAAGCAAATCTAATGGTGAAGTATTATCCACCGAGAGGAGCAAGTACGAAAACAATCAAAGCACATTTAGATAAGTACAAAGGATTCGGCTTTAAACCAGATTTGATTATCATAGATTATGCAGATTTGTTAAAGCCCGTAAACAAAAGAGATAGTACATATGCAGAATTAGGTGGAGTGTATGAAGAAATTAGAGGATTGAGTGGGGAGTTAGGTGTTCCAATTTGGACAGCATCACAAACAAATCGTTCAGCAATTGATTTCGAAGTTATTCAAGCTGATTCAATCGCAGATTCTTATGCAAAAGTAATGACAGCAGATTTCATTATGAGTGTAAGTAGAAAAGCAAAAGATAAATTAAGTAACACAGCAAGATTCCATGTTATGAAAAATCGTTTTGGTGCGGATGGATTAACATTCCCTGCTAAAATGGATACTATGGTTGGATTGATAGATGTGTTTGAACCACAATCATCAGATGGTGTGATGGCACAAAAAGAATCTAACAATGGAAGTAACTTAGAAAAGAAACTTTTGCACAAAAAATATATAGAAAATATGGGTTAATAAGTATAAAACAATGTGAAAAAAAATATGAAAAAAAGTAGGTTTTTTTTATCCAAAATTGGTATCTATATATGAATATACCGATAGTTATAATTACTTTTCACACTTTTTTCAAAAAAAGTTTTATTTATTAACCTTACAAAAAATTACAAAAAAATGGACATTTCACAAAGAATTCTTTCGGACATTACGGTGTATATGAAATACGCAAAATATCAACCGGAATTAAAAAGAAGAGAAACATGGGACGAATTGGTTACGAGAAATATGAATATGCATATTAAAACGTATCCAAATTTAGAGCAAGAAATTAGAGAAACGTATAAATTCGTTTATGACAAGAAAGTTTTACCATCAATGCGTTCAATGCAGTTCGCAGGTAAACCGATTGAAATGTCACCAAATAGAATCTACAATTGTGCATTTGCACCGATTGATGATTGGAGAGTATTTTCAGAAATTATGTTCTTACTTTTAGGTGGAACTGGTGTAGGGTATTCAGTACAATCACATCATGTAGAGGCATTACCTGAAATTAGAAAGCCAAATGCAGATAAGACAAGAAGATTTTTAATTGGAGATTCTATCGAAGGATGGGCAGATTCAATTTCAGTATTAGTAAAATCTTATTTTTTTGGTGGTAGTAAGCCGGTATTTGATTTTAGAGATATTAGAGCTAAAGGTGCTCGTTTAATTACAAGTGGTGGTAAAGCACCAGGTCCTCAACCATTAAAAGAATGTTTGATTAAGATTGAAGGTATATTAGATTCAAAGAAAGATGGTGATAAATTAAAACCAATTGAAGTTCATGATATTGTGTGCCATATTGCAGATGCAGTATTGGCAGGTGGTATCCGTAGAGCAGCATTGATTTCTTTGTTCTCTGCAACCGATGAACAAATGATTAGTTGTAAGAGTGGTGCATGGTGGGAAACAAATCCACAAAGAGGTAGAGCAAATAACTCAGCAGTATTGATGAGACATAAGATTGACAAACCTTACTTTATGGATTTATGGAAAAGAATTGAAGCAAGTGGAGCAGGTGAACCGGGTATCTACTTATCAAATGATAAAGATTGGGGAACTAATCCTTGTTGTGAGATTGCATTGAGACCTTTCCAATTTTGTAACTTATGTGAAGTTAATGTGAGTGATGTGGTTGACCAGGATGATTTGAATGCAAGAGTAAAAGCAGCATCATTCATCGGAACATTACAAGCTGGATATACTGATTTCCATTACTTAAGACCAATTTGGCAAAGAACAACTGAAAAGGATGCATTGATTGGAGTATCTATGACAGGTATCGGAAGTGGTGCAGTTTTGAAAATGAATATGAAAGAAGCAGCTAAAGTTGTAAAAGAGGAAAACAAAAGAGTAGCAGATATTTTAGGTATCAATCATTCAGCAAGAACAACGACTGTAAAACCTGCTGGAACTACATCATTAACTTTAGGAACATCTTCTGGTATTCACGCTTGGCATAATGATTACTATATCCGTAGAGTAAGAGTTGGTAAGAATGAATCAATCTACAACTATTTAGTATTGAATCATCCTGAACTTATCGAAGATGAATACTTTAGACCACATGATACAGCAGTAATTGGTATTCCACAAAAGGCACCAGAAAATGCTATATTCCGTACTGAATCTCCAATTCAATTATTAGAGAGAGTTAAGAAAGTACATGGTGAGTGGATTAAACCAGGACATAGAACAGGAAACAACACACACAATGTATCTGCAACGGTTTCTATTAGAGAACATGAATGGGATGCAGTTGGTGAGTGGATGTGGGAAAATAAGGAATATTATAATGGACTTTCAGTATTACCTTATGATGGTGGAACATATATCCAAGCACCATTTGAAGATTGTTCAAAAGAAAAATATGAAGAATTAATGAAAGTTCTGCATGATGTAGATTTATCACAAGTTATTGAGTTAGAAGATAACACAGATTTAAGTGGTGAGGTAGCATGTGCAGGAGGTGCTTGTGAAGTTAAATAGAGATGACAAAGAATTATATTATTTGGAAAATGGTAAAGTGGTGTTCACTCCTAAGTATCACCTTGAACGAGGTTACTGCTGTGGGAGTGGGTGCCGCCATTGTCCATATATTCCAATTGGTATAAAAGGAAATAAACAAATAAAAACAAAAGAAAATGGTAGTAGTGAAGAAATTTAGTGCAACATGGTGTGGACCGTGTAGAGCATTAGCACCGGTTATGGGGCAAATTAAAGAAAGTTATGTTGGTAATTCAAATGTAAAGTTTGAAGAATATGATGTAGATGTGTATAATGAAGAAACACAAAAATATGCAGTAACATCAGTTCCAACAATCATCATTGAAAAAGATGGTGAAGTAGTAGAAAGATTTACTGGTTTAAGTTCTAAGATAGCATATGTAAATGCTATAAATGAATCCTTAAAATAGTTGGATTTATCAAATAAGTTTCGTAAATTAGAGTTATATGTATTTAGATTATTTTGACCAATTTAAAAATATGTCTCCATATCTGTATATCAACGCAGAACAATGGAATCATATCAAAGAAACTTATAGTAAAGAGGATGTGTGTGAGTCCTTAGCTAAAATAGCTATGGACTACCCACTTCCATATCAAGAAATTAGTGAAGAAGATGCAAGAAAAGAATATTTAGCACTTAAAGCAACTAGATGGAATGAATTACTTAGAGATGATGAATGGTTTATTCGTAAAGCAGGTGATAGTAGATTTGGTTTAGGGTTTGATAACAAACAATTATATTTTAGACGAATTAATACTGGAAACCAAGCATCAAATTATTTCCAACAAGCTAATAGATGGGGTGTAGATGGTACGGTTTCACCTGGTCCTGATAGAACTTGGAGAACCTATGAGTTTATGTATACCTTAATGGGTGCAATGTATACTTTAAAGTTCGATGAAATCAATAGAGGAAGTTTAAGAGTAGCATTATCACTTCGTAAATATATCTGTTCTCAGTTCAAACCAAATGTAGCAAAAGCATTATACGATTACTTTAAAGCAGAAACGATATTAGATTTTGCAGCAGGTTGGGGTGATAGATTGTGTGGTTTCTATGCAAGTGAATATGGAAAACATTATGTTGGTATAGACCCTCGCAAAGAAAATCATCCTATTTATAGACAACAGGCGGAGTTCTATGAAAAGAACAATGGATTTTTTGAAGTTGAAAAGCAATCTACTTTTGTGGAGAGTCCAGCTGAAGATTTCGATTATACAGGATACGATAACTATTTCGATATTGCTTTTACAAGTCCTCCTTATTTTTCTGTTGAAAGGTATTCATATGATGATACTCAAAGTTGGATTAGGTATAAAACAATTGATGAATGGAATGAGTTATTTCTTCACAAAGCGTTAGGTAAGATTTGGAAAACACTTAAGAAAGGTGGAACATTAATTGTAAATATTGCGGATGTTTATGCAAGTTCAAAAGGAACGGATAAAGGATATAGAGCAATCACTACTCCTATGAACGAATTCTTAGAGAAACAAGAGGGGGCAGAATACTTAGGTTGTATTGGTATGGAAATGGCAAAAAGACCTGGTTCTGCAGGTGCAGGAGCAATTATAGAGGGTGATGAGGATAGATACACCGAAGAAGCATTAGAAAAAGCAAGAGAAGCAGCAGATAAAACATTTTGTGAACCAATGTGGGTATGGAGAAAAAACTAAAAGTATTATACACAAACGGAGATTCAGTTAGTTGGGGTTCAGAATTAAAGGATAGAACTAATAGATTCTCTACATTAATAGCCAAAGAAAAAGGTTTGGTAGATTTTAATGTAGCTAGTAGTGGTATATCTAATGATAGAATTTTTAGAAATACTATGAGAGATGTTTGTAAATTTTTAAATGGTGAACCGATATACAATGAAGAATTAGGTTATGTTAAAGTAGATGAAATGTTTGTTTTACTTTCATTTACTGCACCTACAAGATTTGATTATTTTGATGGTGAAGTTTTTATCAGAGAACATCTATGGTCAGATAAAGATAAATGGGGTAGAACAGATGCAAATAAACAGAATGATAATAAATATGTTATAAATCATTCACATTTAGCACCTTCTTTTGTTAGAATATTTCAACAAATAATATCCCTAACAAGTTTTCTTAAATCAAATAATATTCCGTATCTTTGTATAAATGCATTCTTTGAGTATAATATTGATGAGATAGCAGATGTAAACAAAAATATAAATGTTGATAAAGTATCTAATCAGTTTGATGATACAGCAGATTATTTTGGTTTATTAGATTTATATAAACATATTCCTCAATCATTTAAAGATATAAACTTAACAACCTATTTAAAAGGATTTAATGATGTGGATATGTTTGAAGAAAGAGGACATCCATCACCAAAAGGACATAAAGAAATAGCAGAATTATTAAAAAATAAAATTTAAAAAATGTTACCTAAAGAGAGTTATAGATTATATAGTCCAGCACATGGTGGAGAATTTCCAGTTGAAAAATACCTATCCGAAAAGACAGGGTATTCCGTTAATTGTGTTTACTATGGTGGTGGGGTTGTTTTCGATAAAAAAGTAATTCAGTATTTAAAAGATAGTGGTGCAAAATCTCTTTATGAAAAAAGACATTACTATGAGCCAGATACATTTTCTACTACCGAAATGTTCGAATTAAAAATCGGTGAACATATTGCAGTAATTGGATTTTCAAATAGAGCAGATGATGGATATCCTGGTGAAGAGGTAGATGCAGATAAAATAGCACAATTAAATTCGGCACCATTAAAAGGATGGATTACAACTACATCTCCCATTGATGATGTATTTAAAGTATTACCTGAATTACCATCTTTTACAAAGAAAGATATGAAAGGACAAATTCATTTATTGAAATCAACATCATATGGGTTTGAAACCGAAGCATTCGATTTATCTAAACCAATAATTGATTTGGATTTAAATTATGGAACTGACTTTAGTAAAATGCATAAAAATATTGTTGAAACTATTCAAGGTAAGAATGATAATAATGCTAAGTTAGTTCTATTGCACGGATTACCAGGAACAGGAAAGACAACTTATTTAAAATATTTGGCACATGAATTGGGAAAGAAAGTTTTATTCTTACCACCGATTATGGCAGAGAGTATTGTTAATCCAGACTTCGTTCCTTTTTTAATGGAGAACAAAGATTGTGTTTTGATTATTGAAGATGCGGAAAAGGTAATTGGGGATAGAAATAATAGTGGTAGTTCAGTTGGTGTTTCTAATCTATTGAATTTAAGTGATGGTATCTTAGGTGATATCTTAAACATACATGTAATTGCAACTTTCAATATGGATAAAGAAAAAATTGATAGTGCATTATTAAGAAAAGGTAGATTGATTGCAGAACATAAATTTGGTAAGTTATCATTAGAAGATACTAAGACTTTACTAAAAAAGTTGAATAAGAAAACTGAAGCAACCGAAGGTTTAACATTAGCTGAGATTTATAATATAGATAATCAACAAGACAAATCAGAAGAAGAAAGACCAACAATTGGTTTTAAAAGATATTAATATATATAAGTCATTGATAATCAACAAGTTATAAAAAACTTCCTAAAATATTTGGTAAATCAAAATAATTGTTGTATCTTTGTTAAAGAGAGTTCATTGAAATATTGGGGATGCTATGGAATTGATTGCAATGTAAATGGTAGTACCACACGTGGAGAGAAGTGCTAGTTCTCCTTAAATCTGCACAAAACAATAAACGACGAAATGTCAACAATGACCTTCGAAGACCTTATGGCTTTCGTAGGTGCCGATTTAGCAGTAGCTTAGTCCGCAACAATAGGGCCGGTGCACATACGCCTAGTAACAGAAGTGCCTACAAAGGTTTTATGTATTGTACCTAAACAATACATTGGTGGAAAGTTGTACTAACCATACGACCTCAATTCTTTTGGAAAGTTTGTAAGATAAAACTTTATCCTAAACGTGTGATATGCTGGTATTATTAGTTCTTTGTAAGACACGAGTTCGAGTCTCGTCATCTCCACAATATCGTGGTGTAGAGCAGAGGTAGCTCGCTAGGCTCATAACCTAGAGGTCAGTGGTTCGAATCCGCTCACCGCAACAAATGTTAGGGTTGAAGCCATCAATAATAAAACCGATTGAGTGGAGCCAGACCATTAAGGAAAGGGATAAAGCCGGACACCTTAACAAAAAAATCCCCAAAGAAATTTGGTAGATTGAAAAACTTAATGTATCTTTACTATATAAGATTGAAACTTATAGGTGATGAAAGATACTCGGTATTCAATCTTGGGAAAAAAAGTTGTAAAAATATTTGGTAAATTTAATGTTTTAATTTATATTTACATATATATAACAACAAAGAAGTTCTTTAAATTATTAAAAATATTCTATATAGTAACCTTGTGTTACATAATAGCTACCGGCCGCATATGGTCGTTAAATAAACTACGAAAGTAGGATAAAGTGAATGTACTTAAGTGGTGCATTTGCGGTTACTCTCCCCGTAAGGAGAGAATAACTTAAGTATGCAAGTGGGATATTATTTGGGCTTTGTAAGTGGGGGTAACACTACCATTGAAGAGTTTGAGTAACTAGGGTATTGTAGATACTTTAGTTGAGTTCGGAAGAACAATAAGAATAACCCATAGAATATCAGTAAGAAGTGTAGACTTAATCCCTCTACATCATTGCGGTATTCATTATTAGAGTGGTCTTAACATCAAACTATACGAAAGGTAGTAAGATAAGACTGTGTACAGGTGGTGCTGTTACTATCCTTTTATGAATTATACCAATAATCATAAATGAAGATGACTCAAAATAACGCAGTAGGGATATTGCATCGAGTAGTATAGTATTCTGTTGTTCAAAAGATAACGGAGCTGGTGGCAAACCACTACTTGAATCATTCTACAAAACTAAAACTCAATTTTTTATTTCGGTATAAAAAACTACAATTAAAAATTAAGCTTAAGTGTTTGCCAGTTATAAACGAAAGGTGTGTACATAGTTAAGAGATGTTCTTAGCCACGATACCTCCGCAAGAGGTCTGTGATTCTTTCGAAAAACTTCTAATCCCGCAAGGATTAATTAGGCTGATAGGTTTAAAGAAGCGTAGTAAAAAGAGAGTAGTTTATAACTCAAAGATTGGTTGACTCAATTAACCCACATTGAATTGGTACTACTCAAAAGGTAGTGGAAACGGAAGGAAACAAATAATCTTTCTAAAGCTGGTTCACAATATGGAGTATTCTCATCCTTATTTTATTATCATAATGGTTAATGTTGGTTCGATTCCAATAATGATATCATAGTATTCGTTTTATGCATAGTGTTTAGGTAAGTAAGAGATAGCATAGCTTCGAATTAAAATAAAAGCAAAAAAATAAAGTGAGGCTTATCAGGTTTTTTGGGAGGATTTTAGCCGATAAAAAATTCAATCTTTACTAGAAGATAGACGGGTTAGTAACAGCGCATTACATAGAGTTACCGCCTCCCATTTTAACTCTTTAATGCAAATTGAAAGTAATTTATCGAGGCTTATATTAACCAGAGCATGACTTGGGTGGCGTATTTTGAAGATGAATTACTTTTTTATTTTAAAAACAAACAATTATTAGGAAACTATATATTTATATTCAGATGAAAAACTTTAACATACATACACTTTGTAGCACACCGAACCAAAATTGGTATGGCAATTGTATTGCGTTAGAGGATACGGATGTAGGATAAAATGTAAGAATTTTATAACAATATTTGAAAGACCTCTAACTCACAAAGTTAGGGGTTTTTTGTTTTGGGAGTATCGCCTAGTGGCAATGGCAGATGACTGTAAATCATCCCTCTTCGAGTTCGTTGGTTCGAGTCCAGCTACTCCCACAAAAACGCTTTCTTAGCTCAGTTGGTTAGAGCATCTGACTGTTAATCAGAGGGTCCTTGGTTCAAGTCCAAGAGATAGCGCAAACAAAAAGCAGGTGTCGTATAATGGTTATTACTCCTTCCTTCCAAGTAGGAGACGGAGGTTCGATTCCTCTCACCTGCTCATATTGTCGGATGGTGTAATGGTAGCACAAAAGTTTTTGGTTCTTTTAGTTTTGGTTCGAGTCCAGGTCCGATAACAAAATGGGAATTAGCGTAGTCAGGTATCGCGCTAGCTTTGGGAGCTAGAGGCCGTAGGTTCGAATCCTGCATTCCCAACACATATCCGGTTTGGTGCAATGGTAGCATGTAGGTCTCCAAAACCTTTGATTACAGTTCGAGTCTGTAAACCGGTGCAAATAGTTTCATAGTGAAATGGATTATCACACAACACTACGAATGTTGGATTGTGGGTTCGAATCCTACTGAAACTACAATAGGGTTAGTTAGGTCGTGGCGGCCGGTGGGACTGCAAATCTTACGGAGTTAGTTCGATTCTAACACTAACCTCAACATGGTGGACGTAGCCTAATGGTAGGGCGGAAGTTTGTGGCACTTCATGTGAGAGTTCGATCCTCTCCGTTCACACTCCCCGGGTTTTGGAGCTGGTATCTCCTTTTCCCGATATAAATAAAAAACTACCAAAATAGGAAAGATGGGTGAGGGGTTTAAACCAGCAGTTTACTAAACTGCCGATCCAAAAGGTCCGTGAGTTCGAATCTCACTCTTTCCGCAAAAATACCGGTATGGCGGAATTTGGCATACGCAGTGGTCTTAGAAGCCATACAATTATAGGTTCGAATCCTATTACCGGTACAAAATGTACTTTTTTCGATTTTGGGTAAAGTCCAAAAATTTTTTTGAGGGAAATTTTTTGGTATATAGGAAAAATTGTTGTATATTTGACATATAAGGTTGATTGGGATAAACATCTCAGTATGTATAAATCGGTTAGAAACGCCAATCATAAAAGTAGTCGTCCACGCACCCATCTTCTACTTTCCTTTAACGCTCGGTTGGACTAGGGGTTAGGTCACATCCCTTTCACGGATGTAGCACGGGTTCGAATCCCGTACCGAGTACAAAATAAGCCTTGATAGCTCAGTTGGCCAGAGCAACTGATTTGTAATCAGTAGGTCGTCAGTTCGAATCTGACTCGAGGCTCAAAACTACGGAGTGGTAGTTCAGTTGGTTAGAATGCTGCCCTGTCACGGCAGAGGTCGCGGGTTCGAGTCCCGTCCACTCCGCAATAGGTTTGGTAGCTCAGTTGGATAGAGCAACAGCCTTCTAAGCTGTGGGTCAAAGGTTCGAATCCTTTCCGAATCACAATTATGCCGGTGTGGCGGAATTAGACGTATCCGAACTAGTAAGGGTGATTAATCCGAAAGGGACTTCGTAGAGGTAACCAATCCTCTCACCGGCACCTTATGGGCTTTGGTGATATAGCCACAAGAGATTCAGATGTTTCTCATTCACTAAATAAGTAGGTGCCTTTACACCTGCTTATTTTTATTTAAGGGAATGTAGCTCAGTTGGTTAGAGCAAATGACTCATAATCATTAGGTCTCTGGTTCGAACCCAGACTTTCCCACAAAATATTTGGTTATAAAAATTATTTTTTGTATATTTAAGATACAATGGAAATCACAAAAAAAAATATTAGTAAATTAATTGGAAAAGAAGTTTCCGGTTATGTCTATACCAAAGATAAAAAGACCGGAGTAACTATCATTAAAGTAAATCCTGCAATAAAAGAAGAATCTATAAAAATTAAAATAAAAATTAAAAATTAAAAGTTATGTTTTGGACGTATTATGTTATTTGTGTTATCTATTGTTTCTATCAGTTATTCCGTAATTTAAATAAAAGATATGATAATACACCTGGTGGTGGTTCGCCTGAATTAGATAGTATTATGGTATTAGTTATGGCTTGGATATTAGCACCTATTGATGTTGCTTTAACTTGGATTAGATGGGTTAAAGAAGCAGAAGAAGCTAGAAGAAGACAAATGAATTTTGATTTTAAAATAGATGAGAACGATAACATCTATTAGTATATTAGGAAGCTTGCCAGAGTGGTTGAATGGAACGGTCTTGAAAACCGTCATACGTGAAAGCGTATCTGGGGTTCGAATCCCTGAGCTTCCGCATAGTTTAAATTATGTTAGAATTTAAAAATCCAATTCCAGTTATAGTGGAAGGTGATAAAGAAGGATACGCAATATATGTTTCAAATGGTGGCTCTTTTGAGAATGATATTTGGTGTATAGTTATATGTGATGGTGGTATTGTTAGACATTACCGAAGTGACCAAATTAGAATACACCATAACGCTACTTTAGACCTAACAAAAGATAATGGAAAAAGTAACAAATAAATTTAATGTAGATTTAGTAATTGGTGATAAATTATTAATCACATCTGAAAAATTAGGTAACAAAATGTTAGCTAATGTAGAAAAAGATGAGATAATAACAATTACTGGTTTTTCGGATGATGGAAAAATATTATATCACAATAACACATTAGCATTACCGGTAAATAGTGATATATACATAAAAATAGTATGAAATATTTAATTACATCGGGTTGTTCGTTTACATCAGCACATAGAGTTAATTATCATAGAAAAGATGATGGCTTCTTAAAAGATGAACCTAAATTTTGGTATTATACACATTGGATTCAGAAAAACAAACCTGAATTGAAAGTTTATAATATGGGTAGTCCTGGTAATAATAATTCAATTATAGCTCGTTCTGCAATTTACAAAGCAAAACAATTAATTAAAGAAGGAGTTCCTTCAAACGAAATTGGTATCATCATTCAATGGTCATCTTATTTTAGACGTTCACATTTTATTTCAAATGATATAAAAGAATTTATTCCATTTGATGAACATAAAGAATATGTAAATGATTATTTAAGAGAAAAAACAGAACCAGGTGAAAATGGGTATTGGATGAATTTAGCAATACCAAATATGAAATATTCATCAATGGAAAAAGATAATAAGAGAATGTTTAAATACAATCAATCTTATTTAGAAACACTTTATAATGATGAAAGTAGATATTTTGAATGGTTAGAATATTTTGATTATATTATTAATTTTTGTAAGGCAAATAATATTCAATTAAAATGTTTCTTTATGCATAATTCATTTTCAGCACAATATGATTATGGATTAATGCCTGGTAATTATAATGATGGTAGTGCGATGGTAGATGGTATATTTAAACAAAAAAATATATTTAATACATGGAATGAAACTCAATATAGAATTGACAATTATCCATATACAAAATATCTTTATAATTCAATAGATTGGGATAAATATTGTTGGTTCTTTAATGAAGATGGATTACATAAAATGGGTGGTGTATTTGAGTGGACAATTAGAAATCAAATAGAAAGTACTGATACAGACTTTAATCCATTATTTATGGAATATCAAGATTTTGGTTCACAATCTAAATTAGAAAGTGCGATTATAGATGGAAAAATGGGATGGACGGGACATGTTAGTAGTTGTAATTATAAAAAGTTTACCGAAGAAGTTATCTTAAAATGGGATATGTTCCAAAAATAGTGTATATTTATGAGTATGAGAATTAAATTATTTGTTGCATTACCAAGTGAGTTTCCAAAAGAAAAAGCACCGTTGGGAGTAGATGTTATCTATACCGGTGTTGGTAAAGTAAATGCAGCAATCAAAGCAACCGAAATACTTAAAGATTTATCACCAACCGAAACATTAGTAATAAATTTTGGTTCAGCTGGATCATCTGATTATAAAATTGGTGAACTTATTAAATGTTTACAATTCCAACAAGGTGATATAGATACTAAGCAATTTGCAAAAAAATATGTTACTCCATTTGATGATATAATTTATCCTAAATTAGAAGCAGGAATTTTAACATTTGGTAATAGTGATGTATGTTTTACAACTGATACATTTCAAAGTAATACAAAACGTTCCGTATGTGATATGGAAGCATATTCAATTGCAAAAGTATGTAAAATATATGGTTTTGATTTTGTTTCATATAAATTTATTTCCGATAATGGAGATGCAAATGATTGGAAAAAAAATCACAATAAAGGAATAGCAAAATTTTTAGAAAAATTAAAAGACGACTTTAAGGTATCGTGATAAAACTTAAGAAATTATTAAAAGAGATAGAAAGTGGCCCTTATGAATATGGGTGTGTAATGTTATATTTTGATTTTGAAGAAACATTCTTAACAAAAGTAATATCCGATTCAGATGTATATGATGATGGTAGTGGTAAGTATGGAAAAGAAACTGAGCCACATGTAACTCTATTGTATGGGTTACATTCTAATGTCACTCCACAAATTATTCAACAAATCTTAGATACAATTCATTTTGGAGATATCACTCTTAATAATATTTCTTACTTTAATAATGCAGATTATGATGTATTAAAGATGGATGCAAGTGGTGATGGGTTAGAAAAAGCAAATGCAATTTTAAGTAAGTTACCAAACTCAAATGAATACGATGAGTATCACCCACATATGACAATTGCATATTTACAAAAAAATAAATGGCAAAAATATGTTTCCAAATTACAAAGTTTTACAACAACGGTAACACCTCTATTCGCAATTTATTCAGTTCCGAGTGGTAAAAAATACAAATTAAAGATAAAATAATTTTGTAGTATAAGAGTTATTCGTTATCTTTACATCATATGTATCAAAACGTCTATTTACAAAAAGGAAAAGATTTAGTTCATCTTTGGGATGATAAATTGGGATATCAAACATTCCCTTACAAAACATTTAATTACGCCTACGCACCGGCAGAAAGAGGTCAATCAACTGCATTAGATGGTACGAAAGTTACTAAAATCTATGAGTTTCAAAAAGATGATCCGGCATATTACGAAACGGATGTACCGGAAACAACTCGTATTTTAGTAGATTTATATTCAGAAAGTGATATTCCATCGGAAGGACATGTGGTAATGACATTTGATATTGAGGTAGAAATGGAAACAGGTCTACCAGATACGGATAAAGCTGAGAATGAGATTACTGCAATAGCAATGCACGATGGGGCAACCGATACTTACTACGCATTGATTTTAGATAAGGGTGGTAAGTTACAATCAACAATCAAAAAGGATAACAGACTTATTAAGGCATTCAAAACCGAAAGGGAAATGTTGAATGCATTTTTAACAATTTACGAATACATACATCCAACAATTTTAACAGGTTGGAATGTGGATGCATTTGATATTCCGTATTTATTCAATCGTTTAGCAAATGTATTGGGTAAACAAAACGCTTATCGATTATCACCAATTAGAGATGGATTCTATTCACCTTACCGAAAGAAGTGGAGTTTCGCTGGGGTTTCTATTTTAGATTACATTACCTTATATAAGAAGTTCACCTATTCATTAATGCCTTCTTACGCATTGAACTATATTGCAAAACAGGAGTTAGGTAGAACAAAATTAGAATACGAAGGAAGTTTAGATGATTTGTTCAGAGATGATATTGAGAAGTTTATTGAGTACAATATTATTGACGTTGAATTAGTTGTTGAGTTCGATAGAAAATTACAATATATTGACTTGTGTCGAGGTATTTGTCACGCCGGACATGTACCATATGAAGATTATTGTTTCTCTTCAAAATACTTAGAGGGTGCATGTTTGAACTACTTAAAGAAAAGAAACTTAGTAGCACCAAACAAACCAGCTGATAGGAGAGAACAAATGGAGGCATTGAAAGAAAGTGGTGAGCAAGGTTTCATTGGAGCATATGTAAAAGACCCGATACCGGGTAAATACGATTGGTTATATGACTTGGATTTGACATCACTATATCCATCAATTATTATGAGTTTGAATATCTCACCGGAAACAAAGGTGGGTAAGATTGCAAACTTTGATGCAGAGGCATTTGTTAAGGGTGATTATAGGGTATGGAATATAGAACATACGGCACTTAATTATACTACCGAAGAATTAAGAAAAGAATTAAGTGAGGAAAATCTATCTATATCATCTAATGGAGTCCTATACACACAAGAGAAAGTAGGATTGATTGCAGATATTCTTAATGAGTGGTTCTCTCAGCGTGTGGAGTTCCGTAAGTTAGAAAAGAAGTATGGTAAAGAGGGTGATAAAGCAAAACACGCCTTCTACGCAAAAAGACAATTAGTACAAAAAATCTTATTGAATTCTTTGTATGGAGTATTGGGTTTACCTGCATTTCGTTTCTATGATGTAGATAATGCAGCAGCGGTAACTACAACAGGACAGACGGTGATTAAGAATACGGCAAAGATGGTAAATATTAAGTACAATAAAGAGTTGGGTACTAATGAAGATTACAACATTTACATTGATACGGATTCAGTATTCTTTTCAGCACTACCATTAGTTAAACATAGGTTTCCAAATTGGGCAGAGTTTGATGATGCAGCAATGACAGAGAAAATTGATGAGATAGCAGGTGAGGTACAAGATTTCTTAAATAAGTTCTACGATATGATGTCGGATAAGTTCTTCAACATTAAGAAACACCGATTTGAAATTAAGAAAGAATATATCAGTAAAGCTGGTATATGGATTGCAAAGAAACGATATGCTCAATGGATAGTTGCAGCGAATGGTTTACCTATGGATAAGTTGGATGTAAAAGGATTGGATGTAGTTCGTTCATCATTCCCTAAAGCATTTCAAGATTTTATGGCAAGAATGTTGAGAGATATTCTACAAGGTAAATCAAATGAAGCAGTAGATACTGAATTATTGGAATTTAAACAATCATTAAGTTCTTTAGATGTAGCACTTATTGCAAAAGGTGGAGCAGTAAAAGAGATTAGTAAATATGATAAGGGTGGCAAAAATAAACAATTAGGTGATTTTGAAAAAGGAACACCTGCCCATATCAAAGCTGGTATAACTTATAATAGATTACTTAAACATTTTAATTGCCCTTTCAAATATGAACCAATGAAAAATGGTGATAAAATCAAATGGGTATATCTAAAACAAAACCCATTTGGATTAGAAACTGCTGCATTCAAGGGTTATCAAGACCCTTCTGAAATAATGGAATTTATCCAAAAGTATATTGATGTGGATAAGATATTTGAAGCAGAATTAGAAAACAAAATGGATGATTTTTATAATGCATTAGGTTGGGAAAAATCATCATTCAGTTCAAAGAAATTAGAGGAATTTTTCTCCTTTTAAATTTGGTAAATTGGAAATAAAATCATATATTAGACATATAAATAAAACATAAATTATGAACAAAACAAGAATTACACGCTTTATCTCTAAGTATAACTTAGCAGGATTAGTTGAATCGGTTTCATGGACTACCGATGGACAGAAATTATCTACTCGTTTTATCGCAGATGATAAAACAATGTTAGGTGAAATTATTTTAGATAACTTTACTTTTGAAAACGCAGAGTTAGGTATCTATACAACTTCTAACTTAAACAAAATGTTATCAGTATTAGGTGATGATATTGATTTAGAGGTTCAAAAGGTAGAAGATAAATCTATTTCATTAGGATTATCTAGTGATGATACAAAAGCAAGTTATCAATTAGCAGATTTAAGTGTTATCCCTAATGTACCAGAATTAAAATCATTACCTCCATTTGATGTTGAGATTGATTTAGATGGTAAGTTTATTGAGAAGTTTGTAAAAGCTAAAAACGCATTGAGTGATATCGATACATTCACTATCTTAACTGAAAAAGGTAATTTGAATTTAGTAATTGGTTATTCTAATGTAAACTCAAATAGAATTACTTTCAAAGCAAAAGAAGGATATGGTGAAGAAGTAAAAGCAATTTCATTCTCAGCAAAATATTTGAAAGAAATATTAAATGCTAATAAAGAAGCTACATCAGCAAAACTATTGGTATCAACAAAAGGTTTAGCTCACATTCAATTCATCATTGATGATTTTGTATGTAAGTATTATTTAGTTGAAGTTCAGTTATCAGCATAATGAATTACGAAAAGAAATATTTTTACGAGAGAAGTGGATGGTTCTATGATGAACATGTAAATCTTAAATACGAAGAAGTATTAGAGATGTCATTTCCTGATTTTGAGGCATGGGTTGCTATGTTCCGTAAGACCGCTAAGGATCAATGGGATGCAACCGGTGCACCTCCTAAAATTGGAGTAGATGAAGCAGATATCATAGAAAACTTTTCTAAATTACAAGGTTATAGAATTAACAAGTTTGAAGAAAAAGATGATGACGGTAACGAAGTCATCTTTAACTTCAACAAATTCGCAACACCTGTGAATCAATTCTTTCCTGCAATGTATAAAACTGGTATTGGTGGTAGTACATATGATAAACCAAAACCATCTATTTACGATATATTCACAGATGACCAATACCTTCCAGAATTTACAAAACAAATGAGAAGGTTAACGAGACAAGATGGTATGTATCGTTTCTCTAAAACACTACACAAAGATAATCCAGAGTTTCATAACTCACACTTAGCAACTGGTAAAGAATGGATTGAGAAATGGCAAAGTGGTGATAAAGCAGATGGATTAGGATTCGCTCTATCACAGGCAGATAGTAGAATTCCATCATTACCAATCACAGCAGAAGAAGTTAAAGAATTGTATAAAAATGGTGTGTTGGAGTATAAAAATATATCTTCATTAAAAACAGCAGATTGGGGTGAGAATATAGATAACTTAGTTGATTTACCAAAACAACCAATTCAAATTAGAGTATATCCATTAGGACAAAGAATATTTCCTGAAGCAACAGCAGCATTTAGAATTGGTATGGGTTCTCAACCAGCGGTAAACTTTCCACCATTAACTGCAAAGTATTTGTATGAAAGATTTACACAACACATTAAAGAACAGGATAAAATTAACATATACGACCCTTCGGCTGGATGGGGTGGTAGGATATTAGGAGCATTGAGTGTAGGTGATAGGAACATACATTATATAGGAAATGACCCTAATACGGAAAACTATATAGATGAAATACAAAAAAGTAGATACGAATATTTGGCAGAGTTTTTTAATTCACAAGTACCTGGTGTGGCAAACCCGTTTTGGGGACATCAGAATACTTATGAAATTTTTAGAACAGGTAGTGAGATAATTTCAAATGAACCGGAGTTTCAAAAATACAAAGGTAAATTAGATTTTGTATTCACTTCTCCACCATATTTCGATAGAGAACGATATTCAGATGATGATACACAATCGTTTAAGAAATTTAATTCATATGAAAGTTGGAGAGATGGTTTCTTAAGACCAACTTTAACAACGGCATACGAATGGTTAAGAAACGATAGATACATTTGTTGGAATATTGCAGATATTAAAATAGGAAAAGATAAATTTTTCCCATTAGAACAAGATAGTATTGATATTCTTACTGAATTAGGTATGGAATACAAAGGTAAGTTAAGAATGACAATGAGTCCAATGACAGGGGTAGATATGAGTGGTGTGAAGAACTCTATGAAATTAGAGGGAACTTCATACAAATACGAACCAATTTTTATATTTTATAAACCATAATAATGAAAGTAAACATAAAGAAAATAAGTGAAAATGCAGTAATTCCATCATATGCAAAAGATGGAGATGCTGGATTAGATTTAGTGGCAACATCAATTGTAAACGAAGAAGCATTTCAAATTACATATGGATTGGGTGTAGCAATGGAAATACCTGAAGGATTTGTTGGATTAGTATTTCCTCGTTCATCAATTAGAAAATACGATTTAAGTTTAACAAATTGTGTAGGTGTAATTGATAGTGGATATAGAGGAGAACTACAAGCAACATTTAGAAAAGAAAGAGGTGTGGCTTCTAAAAAATATGAAGTAGGAGATAAGATTTGTCAAATTATAATTATTCCATATCCTCCAATCGAATTTAATGAAGTAAACGAATTATCAGATACCGAAAGAGGTGAAGGTGGATTCGGTTCAACTGGAAAATAGTATGATTTATTTACATGGTGAGTTTGATAGTGCAACTAATAGGGCTTTGTTTTATAACACAAAGTGGTGGGAGGATTATTTTAAATTTATAGTATTAGAACCATCACATGAAATTGGTGAAGAACTACGTGAAAAATTAAAAGAACATCAACTTAATTTTTTAAAAAATAACGGATTTATATTTGATAAGGAATTTAATTTAGTAGATGAACCAGGATATCACATCATCCCTAGTAATATAATGGGGTTACAAAATAAGATAAACGAAGCATTAGTTAAACACCCAAAAAATAAGTATTATATATTTGATACAGCAAACTTAGAACCATTTAATATATTTGATAATATTGATTATATCAGAGATAAACCAAATTGTGTTTTTTATACAACACATCGAATAACTGAATCAAATAAGTTGTTTGATTTGGGATTTATTTTGAGAAAATTTATTGCAAACAGAATAGTATTACAACACTATGAATGTTACGATATATTTAAATCTTTTTCTAAAAAATATAGATTAGATTTATCAATTAGAAATTTTCCACAAAAGGACGAAAGAGTTGAACTACTTAGAGTTTTACAAAATCATCAAAAAGAAAATATAAATCTAAGAGTAAATGATTATTATGTAAATCGAATAGAGCAATTAAAAGAATTTGCAACACTACATAATAATTTAGATAAATTAGATCAATATAAGATTGAATTTAAAATGGTAGATAGATTGAACCAAAGTTTAGTTCATACTACACCTTTAATTGCAGGGCAACAGGAACATATCGGAGCAATGAAGTTGATAGATGTAACACTTTCATCTGATATACAAATTATGTTTGAATCAAATCAAAATAGTTTATATAAAACTAATAATAAACTTTGGTGTAATATAACGGAAAAAACAATTGATAATTTATTGATTGGAAAACCATTTATAATTTGTAGTAAAGTAGCTTTAGATTTTTTAAATCAATTTGGATTTGAAACATACGCAGAAGAACTTGGAATTGATTATGATGAGTTGTTTTCTAACTATGATTTTATAATTCAAAAATTAGCTAAACATACAATTAGAATATCAGAAATGGATGAAATTGAATATAAAAATATGTTAAATAAATTGGAAACTAAAACCAAAATTAATAGAGATAAATGTTTGGAAATAATAGAAAAAAACACTATCTTAGATAATATAATAGATGATTACACTTTAAATTTTATATAATGAGCTTTTTTGAACAAGACAAATCAACAAAACAAGAAAATAGTTTGTGGGTAGAAAAATACAGACCACAAACATTAAAAGATTATATTGGTAACGAACTTCTTAAAGAAAAAGTTCAAAGTTACTTAGATAACAATGATGTTCCACATTTACTTTTATATGGTAAAGCGGGTACAGGAAAAACTACATTAGCAAAAATTATCGCTAACACAATTGAATGTGATTATATGGTAATTAATGCATCGGATGAAAACAATGTAGAGACAGTTCGTAATAAAGTGAAAAACTTTGCAAGTGGTGCAAGTTTCAAAGGATTTAAGATTATCATTTTAGATGAGTTTGATTATATGACTCCAAACGCACAGGCAATCTTAAGAAACTTAATGGAAACATTTAGTAGACACACTCGTTTTATCTTAACGTGTAACTACCATGAAAAAATTATTGAACCAATTTTAAGTAGATGCCAAACATTTGCAGTAAATCCACCATCAAAGAAAGAAGTAGCAGTGCATGTTTCGGATATCTTAAATAAAGAAGGTATTAAATTTGATATAAAAGATTTAGCAGATATAATTACTAATTTCTATCCGGATATTAGAAGGGTTATGAATACCTGCCAATTACAATCATCTAAAGGTGAATTGAAAATTGATAGACAAACTATTTTACAGGCTGATTTCAAAAATAAAATTGTAGATATATTAGCAGGTGGTGAGGAAAAGAGAAATGCATATATCCAAATCAGACAGTTAGTGGGTGATAATAAAGTAAATGATTTTGCAGAATTATATTCAACATTATACGAAAGATTAGATGATTATGCAGCGGGTAATACAGCAAATGTAATTTTGGAATTATCACAAGGACAGTTTAGAGATGCGTTGGTTATTGATAAAGAAATCTGTTTTATGGCAACTATTATAGCAATTATAAACATTATTAAATAAATAAAATATGGAAAAGAAAGAGGAATTTAAATTAGCAAAACCATTAGGTGATAGAGTTTTAATTGAAATTGAAACGAAAGAAAAGACAGTGGGTGGTATTATCATTCCTGACTCAGTAAGAGTAGGTGATAATAAGATTGGAAGGGTTGTAGCAGTTGGTGATGGGGTGTATACACATAGTGGTGTTAAAGTTCCAATGACAATCAAACCAGGTGATAATGTATTACTACCTACCGGAGAAATGAGTTTACAAAGAATTAAATTAGAAAACAATGATTATCTTTTGTGTAGAGAGATGGATTTACTAATGGTAATCAGATAAAATATAAGATATGCAACCAATGGATTTATCAAACTTAGGACAATCAGTAGCACAACCTGACTTAAGTAAAACAACAGCATTAGAATGTAAGTGTGGTGGACAATTTTTTTCACCTGCTATTCATTTTAGACAAGAAAGTGCATTAGCAAGTACAAGCGGACAATCACAAACTATTCCAGTAGAAGTATATTTGTGTATTGACTGTGGTGAAGTTTTCGAACAATTATTACCAAAATCATTAAGACCAGATAATGGCCAAGAGTAAAAAAGAAACAAACGAAGTTACAGCAAAGAGATTGGGATTATTTGACCATATCTCAGCTGTAACGGAATATCAAGATCCGGAGTATTGGGATAAAATATCAGATGATGATAAAAAGACATTTGGTAACTTTATTATACAAAGGTATCTATCTATGAATCCTGATTGGATAGAATGGATAGCAGATGTGCAACCATATATTCAATCACTACCAAATGAATATTTCTATCGTTTCTTTATTGATATGATTCCACCTAAAAAATATTATTTAAAGTATATTAAAGGTAGAAAAGCAACCGAATATGAAGACTGGTTGATGGAATTAATTATAAAAGAATATATGTGTTCTTCTAAAGAAGCATGTGATTATTTAGAAATATTATACAACACTAGAGAGGGTAGAGAACAAATCCAATCTATTTGTCAAAAATACGGAATTGATAAAAAACTAATAACATCACTTAAGCTAAAAATCTGATAATAATCAGTATTTATTCTATACTTATATAAGTAAAAGGAGTAATAGATGAAAGCAAAGTTATTAGAAATAAAAGAAAATTGGAATGATATATTCATATCATTTCTTGCATACATTGGATTGGCATGGGTAATCATCGCATTACTATTCCAATTAACAATGGTTGGTTTACATTATAGTGGAAGTGATATTCCTACTCAAGTTGGAAATTGGTTTGATCACAAATTTAATGGTTCATTCAAAAATATGCCTGGTAATATTTGGTATGATGAAGAAAAATACATTTGGGTTGAGGGTGTAACTAACGAAGTTAAAATAGGAAAATTAGCAGGAAATAGAAAATTAGAATTTGGTGTTAAGAACATTTTGGAAGAGTATCTACAAGAAAAAGAATATGAACTTTCACCAAATGCAACAAATAAGTTATTGGTACAAATTATATATTTAGATGTTCTTACAACAAAAAAGAATGTTTCAGTATTTCATAAAAACGAAGAAGAAGTTGTTATCCGTTTGAGAGGAGTGTTAAAATCTCCTGGTAAAAAGGATAAGATAGTTATTGTAGAAGAGTCTTCATCGGAAATTTCAATGAGCACATTGATAGTTGACGAAGGTGGCGGGTTTAATCAAACAAGTTTAAGTAACGCACTTAAAAAAGGTTGTGATAAACTAATCACTAAACTATCAGAGGCAAAATAAAAATGAAGAAATTCTTTACTATTTTAGGGATATCAATATTATCCCTATTATCATTTAAAGCAGATGCTCAATTAACAATCAGTCAGTCATTAACTCCAACAACCGGATTAAAAGTTGGTGATACTATTACGATTAGATACAATCTAACAAAAGGAGATACAATTGTAAATCCTCGTTATCTTTGGTTTAGATACCAATTTAACAATAAGGCATTGACTTACCTTTCAACTGAATTTAATCAGGGTGCATCAACACAAACATTCTACACAGGTTGGAATAACTATAAGTTTACTCCAAATGCAGGTGCAAGTGATAACATGTTGAATTTACAATATGGATTAAGTCCTTGGAATTATGTAGTAAATCCAGATTGGAATGTTGGACAATTAACAATTCAAAGAGCAGATCGTTCTATTACAGGATTATTGGCAACACAAAAGTATATCTTAAAAGATCAAAACACTTACAACAATATATTCAAAATAGATATAGCAACTGGTACCGATACAACAGGTGCAAATGTTGGAACTATCTATGGTGGTGGATTTTCATCTATATCAAATGTAACTGGTAATACATCCCAATTTAAAGTAAGAGTGTTATTCCCACAAGGATATAATATTACCGACCACAATGTTCAATTAATGAGATTGAAAACAGATGGTAGTGGAGATATCGATTGGTCACAACAACCTATTGCACAATTACCATTAGATGCAAGTGGTGAATCTCTTTTCACAACACAAGTTAAAGTTGGTGATAGTGTTGGTGTGTTTGTATCACCCGCTTCCCAAAAGACTTGGATGAACAATGTAATTACGGTTTCAGATGCATATAAGGCATTCTTAGGACATTCTCAAACTGATATTAGTGGAACTGCAAACTTCTTTACGAGACCTGTTTTAGAAAGAAAAATAGGTAATGTAACAAAGAACGATATGACATTCAACGAAGCCGATTCATATAACTTATTTGCATATGTAATTGGACAAGATGTATCAGTTAATGCATTTATCCCAACATCAACTTCAACTTCGTGGAGATGGCATAGTGGTTTATTAAATCAAAGTTGGTTAGATGGTGTTACTAAAAATAGAGTATTGATTACACAACCATCACAGACAGTTGATGCGGTATTTGCATGGGGTGGTGATTTAAACTGGTCACACTCATCTCATCCTGACACAATTGCAACTAGAATTACACAAGGTAATTTTACAAATTCAGTAAACAATAGAAGTTTCCAAACATTTTCTGT
>JACCDG011006179.1_pt1 | contig 28867 bp, 51 predicted proteins | sample 7442471 | NCBI WGS metagenome assembly JACCDG01 (sample SAMN15323444, study PRJNA562643) | freshwater metagenome | isolation source: river surface water | place: USA:Blue River Watershed | collected 2017-08-17 | reverse complement strand
CTTCAGGTTTAAGTTGATCGTGCTGCAGTGCAGGTATCGTGCGGATACTATCTAGACAGGTTGAGAACGTAACGATCATCGGTAGACCGTCATCGTCGCCTACCAGACGCCCCCGCATCTGATCCCAACCGCCCATTGCGCCACGGCCGGGCACCCGCTTGTTGTCGGCCCGTATGAAATATATTTTATCGCCCGATCCCTTAGCGATGCGCTCGGCAATCGATGGGCCGCCATCTTCGGTAAACGCCGCTGGATCAAGAACGCCATAAGCGGGCTTTTCTATCTCTCTCTCGGCCAGCCCCTTGCCAACCATCTCAGCATGCAGCTTCAGACCGACATTCGGCTTGCCAGGCTGCATGCCGTACCATTCTCGGTATCGAACCAAGCACCCGCGCGGTAACCAAACGCCACAAGGAGTTTTGAACTTATCGCCTACGACTGACCACCATCCAAATGAGAATGGCTTTGCAGACCCCCAGTCACCAGATCGAAAGCGTGTCCACTCCTTAGGTATCTCAAAAGGACGAACGACATGTCGCGCAGCATCCCAGCAGTCAAAGAACGCGCCTTCGATCACGTCCCAATCGCCCCAGCGCATTGCCTGAACGAGAGCTGCAGACCCAAGGCCCTCAAGGCGCATCTCATAACCGGGATCATCCACGGTCATGCTTGGGTTATCCTCAAGCCTTGCCGGAATGTACTGCCGCAACATACCGCCGTCGGTTGCCAGCATCAGCCGCGTTTCCATCGGCTGCCCTGAAGTGACGAAGGTCATCTTCACCCAGAGGTGACCGATGTTCCCAGGGTTTGCGCCGCACAATATGCGCGGGAATTGTCCTGCATACTGCGGTGGAATCGCAATACCGACCATGCGTACGCGATTGCGCAGGAACCGATACATAGTCTCCGTAAAGTGCGTCAGCTCGTCAATCAGCAGGACATGGATTTCAGCGCCCTGGTATTTGTAGATGTCTTTCTCGTCTTTGCAGTGGCAGAGATAAATCTTCGCCCCGTTCCAAAAACGAATTTCATCCTCGACAATCGAGCACCAACCCTGCGCGACCCAGCCTGCCAGCATCGCGCGGAAGCCTTTTGGGCCTTCCATGTGGTTCTTGTTCAGATCATCCCGAATACGCCGGAACAGATAGACTTGCAGCCCAGGGATAGCCGTGCACCACACGATCGCGGCGATACGCATAAGATGCGATTTGCCACCGCCCGCGGCCCCGCCGTACAAGCACTCCGTCGCCTTGGTCTCGAATGCCTGCCACTGTCTAGGATGAAGATGTAGGTTCAGGGCGTCCGGTGAGGTTAATGATCGGTACGAGCGGGCTGCCGTCTGCACCTGTTACTTCCTGCGTGATCTTGTCGCCGTACTTCTTCGGCGCCATGCGAGCCATGAGCCATTTGCGCGTATCGACGCGCAGTCTGGAGCGGTTCAGAACTTCTTTGTTTTCGACTTCTTCGGCTGATCCGTCAGAGCGCTTGCGCTCCATCCAATCGTTAGTGGCGTCATCGCTGATTTCTATAATCTCTTCAGCGTAGTAATCAGCTTGTGCCTCACGCGCGCTCGCGTATTGGTCGCGGAACTCTTGATGCGTCGCAAGCCACCTCATTACAGTTGACTTGTCCGGCATTGCCTCATCGCGGCAAATCTCTCGGAGACTCTCGCCTAGTCCTAACCGAACACAGATCGCCGAAGTTACCTCAAAATTATAATCAGACGGCCTCCCCGTCTTTTTGGAAGAGGACCGCTCGTGCTTTGGATTAGCGAATGCAGGCATGAAACGGATGCCAGATAAATTCAGCTGTCATGCAATCCACCAAAGATGGCCCTGACCGTAATGCAGGATATTTCGTCCCCGATAAGTGCCGAACCACGCGCCTAGAACCTCCGCAGTCCACGGAGAGCACGGGATTTCATAGCCCTTCGCCTTACTCATCTTATCTCCAATAATCCCCGGACGACGCACCAAACTCTCTGATGCCACTAAGGGCTATGGGATGATTGAAGAGAGTTGGCTCTGCGCCGTCCGGTAACTAAGCTAGGCGCTCTTTAGCCCTGAAATTTGGTTCGATTGAGAATGTAACTCGCGTTTAAACTTTTCAAAATCAGGACTTATGAAATCTTGAGAAGATTGAAGATTATCGGGCTTCAATCTGACCTTACCTCGCACAAAGTTTAGATAATCGCGGGCAGCGTCTAAAATTGCTGCAGGATGACCGCTTAGTGAACCCATCGTCTCAACTGCCAATCTTAGGCATTCAAGGCGAACATCGCGATCATCAGTTTCAGACATCGCTCGCCCCTTTCGGAATCAAAAAACCCGCCGCGGAAATCTCCGGGCGGGCGCAAAAATCGACGTTCTCATTTCTACATATTTGATTTGCGAATCGAGCGCAAGGATTAGTCCATTCGAAAAATAGGTTCGTAAAAACTCTATTTTTTCTGACGAAGTTTTCCCGAGTTCCATGCTTACTCCTCAATCCTCAATTCCTTTGCCAGGGCATTCAACCCGACACGAAGATCGCCTAACTCGACATCGCTCGGGTCCCTCTCCTCAATGCAAACCCGGCGGACGGCAATCAAAATATGCCTATCCCGACCTAACGACCTCCCCAATTCCGTGAGCCTTTCGAAGCATGCGCTGTATCGCGTTCTAAGACTCACACAGCGCTTTTGATATTCTTCCGCATCCGACCTAGCTTCGTCTCCTGAAAACGCATACCCGGGTTTCCCTGAGTCATTGAGAAGGCTTCCAGAGCGAGGCGAGCTAACAGGGATGCCATTCACGCTTGCGAACGCTCTCACGAGCAGCGCCCACTCGTTGCCGGCGCGGTGCTGCAGTTCGGAAATCTGATTTGTGAAGCGCAAGCGTCCGAGCGGATAGCCAAGCAATTCCGATTTGGCAGCGTTACGATCTTTCACATGCCGTCGGTGAGGCTGATTTAGTATCGCGGTAATATCCACGATCTCACCGCGAGATATCCCGGCCTTGTCGCGCCGCACGTTCGCCTTGCGTGGTCGGCCGCGGCGGTTTGGTCGAGACCGCGATGTTTTAGTTTCGATGACAACTGTCAGCATCCAAGCGCTCCTGATCGGCACCTCAGCAACGTTGCCGCGTGCCCGGTTAATTTTAACTTCGGCCTCGTTGGTGGCGTGGTGGCTTTTCGATGGCTTTCCCCTAAAGGGGAAAAGCCACCTAAAAAGCCACTCCCAAAAGCCACCAAATTCGAGGTGGCTTTTTAGGTGGCTTAAGCCACCTGTTTTTCGAAAAGCCACCTACTTTAGTCGCGCATAATTCTTCCTCGTTTTTTCTGGGTCGGTATCGTCAACGAACTCTTCAACAAGATTTTTTTCGACCAATTTACGTAACGCTCTACCGAACGAACCTCTATCTCCGCCGACACTGGCATGGAGGGAAATGAACCCAAGATGTTTCCGATCGCTCCGTGCAGCCTTTTCTAGAGCGCTCAGTATCGATTTCTCGATCTGCCCAAGGCGCGGGGCAGTATCTTCAGTTTCATCGTCCTCCAGCGGCTCTCCAGCCGCCGGGGTGCCATCATCAGAATTGAGAATGAGGGTGCTTAGTTCTTTGTCATCTTGTTGGTAGCTGACTTTTACAGGACGTAAGTGGATGGTTTTGAATTCGTCAAAATCTTTCTGTTTTCCTTTTGGAGCTTCGTTAATAAGTTCAACTGTTGTTGTTTTTCGGCGAATATGAATCACGGTGTCAGATGCGTTCCGAAGAGCTTCGGTGCCAAGCTCGTTTTTTTCTGTATCCTTACCGCCATGGTGGACGACCATCACATGGGCCCCGGTCGCCTCTCGAAGGCGATCGCAAGCGGCTACGAAGGCGTTCATATCGGATGGCTGGTTTGGATTACCGTTCCCAAAAGTACGGGAAAGAGTATCGACAACAATGAAAGAGACCTGGATTTCTTTGATCGCCTCTATCAAGGCGTCTAAATCGGACGTATCAGCCAAAGTCAGACTATGCGGTATAATCCTAAAATCCGGCTCTGGCAGGTTTTGACCACGTGTTTTCAGCCATCCAACAGCTCGCGCCGCTAAGCCTCTGGCACCCTCCGCGGCAAGGTAGACAACACTCCCCTTCTTAACTGGCCTTCCGTGCCATTCCATGCCGGTTGCGATGCAAAGCGCTTTATCCAACGCAGCAAATGATTTGAGCGATCCTGAGCGGCCCCAAATCATCGACAGGCCGTTTACGGTGATGATACCGTCAATAAGCCATTCTGGCGGAGCAAGATTAGAAAGCTCGGAAATAGCCAGAAGCCTTACCCGAGGCTTAGGTTGCGCAGCCGAAACTGTAGTTGCAGTCGCAATTATCGCCGCCGCATCCCGACCATCGGCCACACAGTCTGCAGCATCCCACCCAGCCGAAACGTCAGCAGGAGGGGTAATGCCGAGAACTTTACAACCAAGTGCAGAAAGCTGGGAGGCGGCCCTCTTGGCATAGTCAAGGCCTGGGCTATCGTTGTCGGGCCAGATTACGACAGTCTTTCCAGCGAGCGGTGACCAGTCTGTCTTCTCAATCGGTGCGTGCGCGCCCTGCATAGCAGAAGTCGCCGGGATTCCGAGTTTAGCTAAAGCGTCAGCGCAACCCTCTCCCTCACAGAGAACGACAGTTTGGCTTAAGGCAATATCCGGTAAACGATATAGCGGCCGAAGATCCGGAGCGCCGGCGACCCATTTGGTAGTATTGTTGACAGTTCGATAGCAATACGGACGAAATGTCTTACTGTCCCGAGTGCCGTCAGGTTCGAACCTAACTACCGAAGCTATGACATTGCCTCTGGTATCGTAATAGCGATAGGTCGCAACCGGTGCTCCCAGCTCAACCATATCCTCGCGTGGTTTGGTTCCAAGCTTCCCCTTTTGGGTCTCTATCCGCTCAATCGCGGTCGGTTGCCATTGGCTGCGCTCTATCTCGACGGCGTCACCAAAGAAGTCCTTGGCGATTTCCTTGATCGAAAGGACGAAGTTTGAGGTGCCATGATAGCCAGCCCATGCCCTGTAAAGCGCGATGAGGTCACCACCCTCATGGGTGGCGTGGTCCTTCCAAAGTCCGGCGTCGGGACCTTGGAGCTGGATCGATAGCGAAGCGCCAGGCTCACCATAAACATTACCGATGCGGGCAATGTTGCGCTGAATGAACGCGCGTCCCGAATAGAGCCATTCGACAAAGGCGCGCGGGTTGGCATGCAGACGATTGCGAATATCGTCAGCGTCAACCGCGCCGGGGGTCGCTTCACCCTGACGTCTAGCCGTGTTGAAATCTAGGATTTGCCCCGTGATCAAATTATCGCTCGGCTACCTCATCGGTTGATCGGAACGCGGTTCACGCACTTAATTACTCTGCCAACAAAACTCGTTGTGACTACACATCTTGCATCGCCAGTCGTCGGGCTTATTCGCGATGCGATTGAGCATCTCGCCAGCGTGGGTAGCTTTGATCACGGAAACGGCGCGATCGGACGCTGCTTGTGCGGCTTGGACGTCAAATTGGATTAGCAGATGCAGCATGTGACATGTGTCAGCGTTGACGGCTGAGAACAGCGCCGGATTGGCGTCGAGGCCGAGATAGGCCATGTAAAGCTGACACTGATCGTAATAGACGGGATAAGCAGCCTTAAGGCCGTACTTCTCAATCTTCTTCCAGCCGGAAGCGCCTAGGGCTTTATGCTCCCATAGCGCCGGATAAGCCAAACCTGGAATATCCGGGCCGGCAACTAAGATGCCATCCGCATGTCCTTTGAAAGTATCGTTGACAGCCGAAAAAGCCGTTGCGGCCGTTCCTCGTTCCATTCGAAAGCCGGCCTGGGCCAATGCCTTGACCGAAATCTCTTCGAACATATGCCCGCGCGAGAATATTCTCTTGGTGCGCGCAGCATGGATCGAGTCACGCTGCCAATCGAACTGCACCTTTCGTAGACACTCTGAGCCGATGCCGGAAGCGCCCAGATAGGTCCGGCGCTCTTCACGCTGTTCGGCCAAAGCAGCGGCGTCCATCAACGCGTTAATATCACTGCTGACTTGGTTGCCGGATAGGCTTTCCCTGTTGAAGTCGAGCATGTCAGGCCTTCATGCTTTCAGCGGCAATTCTTCCCTTGATCCAGGGACTTTGATCGCCGGTACGAGCTTTGCAATATTCAATAAACGTAGGAGCATTCAGATTTTGCTTCTGTGTCCCCCATTCCAAATTGCTCGGCCTGTTATTGGCTGCATTTTCGTCCAAGTGCATACAAACAGCATCATCCGCCGGACGTTCCCCATTAAAGGCCTCACAAACAAGATGAGCGACTTTATAGGTGTGACCCTTATAGACGATGATAAATCGGCCATCTGCTTTATGCCAAACGCCAAAGTGCGGTTCGCCTCCGTAAAAACGAGAACCGCCGCGTGGCATCGGTGCTTGATAAGGCGTAACCATCACTCGTCCGTCACTCGACACCATGAGCTGTGGAAGCGACGGAACAATGCGCCAGATTTCACCCTGCATTATCGAAACTCCGGGGCAAACGGGATGTCATCGTTTAACTCCCCTCTTGCCAACAAAGGCCCGCCATTCGCTGCCGATAGTTCTCGTTCCATGACAGGCTGACTTAGCTGTTGAACGATTTTGTCTGTTTGGCCCTCGTCCCGGGCGGCTAGAGCCGCATCGGTCAAACGATGGATTTGCCAGGCAAAGGACACGATCGCGTCCTTCGACCATTCGCCGATTGGCTTAGTCCAATCGACACCCTTCAAATTGCCAAGCGCTGGCAGGATCGTGGATATGGCACCGGCTTCCCATGGCGACGGGTTACGATGCTCCATTGTTCGGATCGCAACATCGTAGCCAATGCCTTCAGCCGTTGCCTGCTGTGACTTGGTTTTGATCCAGGCGAAGATAGCAGCCGCACAAAGCCAACCCATTTCGATATCTGAAAGGGATGAGATCATGGCACGGCTATTGATGCCGTGCTCGCCGATGACCTCACGCGCCGCGTCAATGGCGGATTGGGTTGCTCGCGCTTGCCAATCCGCCTCGACATCGCGAGCTCTTTTGACCGCTGTTACCATTATGCACTCTTTAGCAGCGCGGATACGTTTGGCGTAGGATTAGTAGTAAATTTTGTAGGAGCAGGTTCCTCAATTTTCACATTGGCTTGCTGGCGAATGATGCTCAGAATAGTTCTGTTCGTTGTTACTTTGTGCTGATCGTTTTTTGACAAACGACCAAAGTCCGCGATCGTGCCAAGGTCTCTGAGCTCCCGACCAGCGCCGCGAAATATTCTCTTCTTAAATGCCTCCGGCTTTTTCACCTTTTCTTCGTCGGTGAGGCGTCGCAACCCCTCGCCTCGGACCACGCCAAACAATACGCCGCTGTCAGAGCGCAAAGCACGGCGCGCCGATGGCAACACGGCCTTGGCTCTCTGAAGCGAAAGGCCGGCTTGTCGTGCAAGATCGCGGTAAGAGATTTCATTGTTGCAGCCGCGCAGCGACTTAATAACCGCGTCGGTATCCGGAGAGCGTTCGAAGATCATGGGCATTTGGTGTTGTCCTGTGATGTGATGTGCGGTGCGGTGGCGTGATGTGGTGTATCGTGTCGTGGCGCGCCGTGTCGTGAGGTGTAGTGATGTGTCGTAAAACTCTAAATCTCAATTTTCTCAAACTTGGCGTCGGCAACTTCAAAGCGACCGTTCAGCCCGCCTTTTTCAGGCCGGAATTGCCCAACTCCGATTGACCTGCCGGCGGCTGATAGAACCTTTTTGAAAATCTCTGGCTTCAGCTTTTCTTCCATAACCAAGAAGCTAGTTTTGCCTTGCCATTCTTGAACTTGCGGGAGCGTGCGGGCCACGCGTTTACCTGAACCCCGCTGACCATCAGCATTGGCGGAAATAACAATCGACGGCATTTTATCTTTGTGAACATTAATCGAAAGATTTTGCTCGCAGATTACATCCGACACAAAATATTTAGTCAGATTGGCACGTTTGTTATCGGGATCTGGAATAGCAAGGCGTTTTGCTGCCAAGTCCATCGCCTGTTTGAAAGCCATGGCGGGCACATAAACGATGCCATCATTGTCATAATTGCACTTTTCTCTCCAAGTGCGCTTGTCGTGTTCGTCATGCGACTCGCCATCTATCTTTGGCGTCTGATGCATCTTGGATTGAGAAAGCGGTGCCATTCCTTTGATGGTAACGTGAGCTCTGTACATTGGATGTTGTCCTGTGCTGTGTCGTGTTATGAGGTGTTGTGGAGTAGTGTGATGTGGGGTGCTATGCTGTGTTATGTTGTGTCGTGTTTTGAAGTGCCGTGGAGTGCCGTTGAGTAAAAATTCTAACTCGCCCAAGCCGGCTTATTCGCCGCACCACTCGCCTGCGAATTGGCCGCGATCGATGGAGCAATCGACGGCGTCTTTTCGACCTGCTCAACCTTGAGCCAAGTCTTACGATCAGGAGTGATCGCAGCGTCTAGGGTGTTTTTGTCTTTGTAACCCTCTTTACCTTTTTCAATGCCGATCTTGGCAACGAACCGGAGCCCATCGAAATCACCCCATGAATTTACACGGCGGCCGTTCTTGGCCGCGTCGGATTCATCGTCCGGCCGAATGCCCTTTGCGCTTTCGAGAATGCCACGCAGACGAGAAGCCGAAATCTCACCTGCCTTGGCGTGGCCTTCCGTCGTGCCCTCGACAGTGAATAGCGACCAGAATTTTCGTTTGGCGAAGGGTCCATCCACGACTGTGAACTCACAGTCCATAGCCTGGCTATCGCCGCCCTTCGACCGCTTGAGCCAACCACCCTCGCCGGAATTTCCTGGCCGAACGGTCAAATGCACAACGGCTATCGTTCCATCTGGAATGAGGCCGCCTTCGCGTTGTGTTTCAGCAGTGTTGAAATCGTATGTCATCTATCTGTCTCCTTATGCTGCGGTTTTGGTTTCAGTGGATTTTTCCGGTTGCTGCGGAATGGTGTGATCGACGGCACGCCTCGGGCCTTTGCCCGCGATCTTGGCGAGTAGCTTGCCAAGGTGCGGCTCTTCGATTTGCTCAAGCCGGCCAGACCGGTCCTTGGCTGGATACTTCCAAGCGTTTGGCTGTGTGCAGACCAGAGCGCGCGTGGGATTGCCGTCGCCAAAGTCGACGAACTGCATTGTCGCGATCTGGTCTACGATGCCCGGCAGCTCCTTGCCAGTCTTGGAGCCTTCGATCTGCAATTCCCAGGACGAGACGTTGAACTCGTCTTTGAGGTTTTCGAGGATGCCGACAAAAAAGACGTTCTTGCCGCGAGTATGCTGGAGATGGGTCAACCAAGCGATCATCTCGCGGCCCATCAGGCCGTAAGTACCGCGAACGTCTTTCTTGCCGCGGTCATTGAAGCTCTCTGGCTGTTGCTCGCACCAACGGAAGCACAGCCGGCCGGCAACCGTGATCGAGTCGACGAAGTAAGTTTCGTACTTTGCTAAAGCATCAGAACCGCCCATTGATTGCGCGACGGCATCATAATGGGCTTGGCTATAGATAGCCGTAGGCGGCAACGCTGGGTTTGGGCCGCCGAGGTAGCAAACCAGATCGCGACACTCTTCCCATGTGCGGGGTTGAAAGGTGTCGACCTTCAAGTCCTGTACAGCGAGATCGCCGGCTTCAAGGTCAACGAAAAGCGTCGACTTGGCATCAAGCGTTCGTAGCAGCGTCGTCTTTCCGACACCTGCAGGACCAAGGACAAGCGCCTTCACGCCCTTGTCTTGTGCCATCCGCTCATCGGCGCTTATGATTCTGAGTTTTCTTTCCATTACTGAATCTCCTCTAAGTTTGCTCGTTTGTTTTTCGCTCTGTTTTCGACTTTGGTTAGATATTGAAGATTCCAAGGGACATGCAGACCGCATGCGCGCTCATGCCGGAGAGGAACTATATGATCGACCTCAAATCCGGGGGGACAAGCGTCGTAAATTGCACGAATAGAGGCGGTATCTACCCATGGCGGTACCGCACCAAGTTTTCGCGCACGAGCCATCGCAGCGTCATGTGTTTGCTTCTTAGGATTGGATTTTTTGAAAGCGCGCCGCGCTTCCATATCTTTCTCAAGATTCCGAATGCGCCATGTAGCGACCGCTCTACGTCGCTTGTCTGGGTTTTCCTTGGCCCACATCTTTTGATATTCTGGATTTTTTTCATACCGGCGGCGCGAAATGTCTCGCAGGCAGCCCATGCAGCTCCCCGTTGCGTAACGCTTCTCGACGTGACCATTTTTGCAAGGCTTTCCCGTAAAATAATATTGGGCTCCCGTTGCCTTGGCCTCGCTCATCGTAGCTGGCATTGTCATGCTGTTTCCTTTGCCAGTTTGATGCCGTCGAGATGATCGGTTTTGAATAATTCAGATTGCTTGCGGTAAGCCGGTTTGAGCGCGTCCCACTTGGTCAGCAGTTCAAGCGCTTCATCGACGGACTTAGCGATGCCCCAAAGATGGCCAAGGGCGATGCAAATATCGCGGAAGGACTTTTGAGTTGTTGTAAGTGAACGGCCCGGCCTCTTCATCTCAAGCCAAGCCACGCGGCCAGCCGGGAACATGAAACACAGGTCGGCGACCCCGCTGCGGACACCTTCGGCTTTCATTTTCACGGCATTGGAAATATGCCGGTTCGATTGGTTAGGGATCGCAAAATAATAGACATTGTCTTTCGCGGCATATGCGAGATAGTCCATCAACCGCACTTGGATTTTGTGCTCGCTTATAGTTGGTGGTTTCGAGCCATTAATAACGCGAAATCTTTTTGTGGCGCAGGTCTTCATACCTTCACCTCAATCATCCCAGCGCCATCAGCAACGAAGTTGCGAAGCTGATCCTGATTGATCTCGACTTGTTCTATTCGCGATCCGTCAGCCATCACATCAATCACGCGAGGCTGATCGGCGTCGAATTGCAGAAACAGCATCACAGGCTGACCAGGGGCCGCTTTAATAAACCGGGCAATCTTAGCGCGCGGAGGATTTGTCATGTTCGGCGCTCCAGTGCGGAGTAGCCGACCGGCGGGTCACCCATAAGCTCGCCTGTCAGCGTGCGAGGAGCCAAAAGCCTACGCGCGGCATCTTCCAATAACTCTGGTTTAGGTTTGCTCGCGCTGATCGGATATTGCTGGCGTCGATCGGAAGGAGCACGTCCATTTAGACGACGCCGATTGTTACCCTGTCGTTTCAATTCGCGTTGCCAACCGCTCATGCCGTCCCAGCAGACGCGATTTTTAACCCGCTCAACTGAGGTGTTTAGCACTCGTGCTATCTGAGCATGCGTCTGACCTTCACGCAGTAATTGCTTGAGCGTTTCCAAATCTTCCGGGGTCCATCTGGCAAGTGGGCGCGGCATTTCACTTACCCCTGATTTCCGGGGCTATCTCGTTCGCCAAGTATGCGAACTCCCGATTATGTGAGCTAAATTTGCCAAAATATTTTTTCGTAGCTTTAATGTAAGCTGCGCTAGCCAACTCTTCGGTTGGGAACACACCTAAAGAAGTAAGCTTACCATTGGCCTTAATCCGCGCTTGAAAAGGATTTTTCTTGCGCTTCGGGTGTCTTTGAAATCCTCGAGCAACTCTATTCCGCGCGTTTTCTAGCCGCGTTGCTTCACGTAAATTCGCTATCGAATTATTTGATGGGTTCCCATCGATGTGGTCGATTTCACCAACAATATCGCGCTGATGGTACATCGCAAAGGCAATGCGATGAGCTTGATATGATTTTCCGCAAACAAAAACGCGGCAATATCCCGAATAGGTATACCCGGCAATTAGACTTTTTTGCCTACCCTGCTTTCCCTTTTTCCATCTAAGTACGCCGCTGAGAGGGTCGTAACTCAATTCAGCGTGTAAAATTTCGAGAGGGGGCAGCTCACTCATTGCATCCCCCCTTCAAGGCTCGCACGAGCCGTTGCAAGCGAAGTCTCAACCGATGCCAGCGAAGCGTCGCGATGGTTCGAGCCAGTTTGGCGAGCGAGATGGACTTCATGCTCTAGCCTTTGAATTTCGAGTTGAAGAACAGAAATAAGTTCCGAGCGAACTTTGTTCATCAGCCAGTTCGGAACGATCTTGGTTCGCAACCGACGAATATTTTCCAGCGTCCCGGGTGAAACCCCAAGCCGACCAGCAATTCGTGCACGCGCTGTTGGCAATGACGACCCAATCCGCTTGGCCTCTACGTTCTCTAATGCTTTGGCGAACCTATTAAGGGTTGCCACGTCGGTCGCTGCATTCATCGATTTACTCTCAACATATCCATCAGGCTTGGATGACACTGCCATTCTCCATGTGTTTTGATCTGCACATGGACGACGCACTCAACAAAACAACTTGGATAACGCTCTCGGCGGCAACCGAACGCGTGTTAGTTCAGAACCAACATGATCCCGGCAAGGATCAGTGGAACGGCAAAGAGAAGAGAAACAGCGACAAACAACAGAGTTTCAGCTCTGGTTTTCGCTTCAGAAAACTCTGAGAACCCGCGCGATGCGTATTTGTCGCGCGTGGGCTGGTCGGCATGCGCCCCCGTGTCGGCCGGCCCCTTTAGTTTAAAGGGGACTGGGTCGTTGTCTGTTATCCAACGCTCGTTTGTGGCGTCGTAGAAGTTCATGGCGTTGTCTCAAGTTGAGAAGCGATGAACTCTCGCACCCGTTGGCCGGTGCCGAATCTTGGCTCACGTCCAGTTCTAAGATGGCGAACGAAATTAGGGTCGCTGACCGCCTTGCTGCCGAAAACGCTGGGAGGCATTCCAGTGCGCTCAAGGAACAGTTCCACGTCTGCAAGAAGGGCTGCGGTCGGATTATCCATAATAGGATAAAATAGTAAGATTACTATCGTGTCAATAGTGTAGTTACTAGTTCCCTCAAAATAGCTAAAATCCTATTAGAGGGGGATGGATGATTTGGTACGCAAGCTAATCAAAGATCGAATAGATGAACTCGACCTGGACATGAAAGAAGTGTCCCTAGGTATCGGGAGAAGCCATTCATATTTGCAGCAATTTATATCGAGGGGCTCGCCGAAGGAGCTCAAGGAAAAAGATCGCATAAGACTCGCAGCGTTGCTTGGTGTCCCTGAAGATAGGCTTCGAGGATTTTCTGATCCACTGCCGGCGCGAGAGTATACGAAGGCGAGTGTGCCAGTGTCGAACGTCATACCTCTTATAGATCAATCCACAGCATCTGAAAATTCACTAGACAACCTTAAGGAGATCAGGCCTATTTTCGGCAACCGTGACCTTCCTGTTTTCGGAACGGCACAAGGCGGCCGGGAGGGTGCTTTGGTCATAACTGATCGTGCAGTTGATTGGGAAGCCCGCCCTGACTTTCTTCTTAAAGTCACAGATGCCTATGCGATGATTATTCGCGGCGACTCGATGGCGCCGGAACATAAAGATGGATCAACGGCGCTAGTAAATCCCAATATACCGCCAAGAAGCGGTCACACTTGCCTTTTCCGATGTCACAAAGACGATGGTGAGGTTTTGGTGATGATCAAGGAACTGCGCAGATTTAATGACCAAATCTGGTACGTTCATCAGCACAATCCGCCTCGCGACTTTCAACTAAAGCGATCAGAGTGGCAGATTTGTCATGTGACGGTTGGCAATTATTTCAGAAAATTCTGATTTCTGAACTGACCGAAATTTCAATCGGATACGACATCCAACCCTCCCCCTGCACCACGCCGTGAGAGGGTTATAAACTATTTTTATTTTAATAGGAAGATTACTATTGACCTGCTAGTAAGTTTACTATTTACTATTCCCATCCGCTCAACCAGCCGATGGGACTTTCACCATGCACTCCTTCACCTACGAGTTCGAAGAATTACCTCTTGCCATCGTCAATGGCATCCCGGCAGCGCTCACGGAGGGGTCCGCAGAAATTCAATATTCGGGTGATGGGGATTGGCTGATTGTCTTCAGCTCAATTTGCGTACAGGGGTACCAAAGCACTTCTATAGAACAACGAGCCGCTGGCAAAAGCCCTTGGGTATATGTCCCTGCGCCCACCGACTTAAAACGCATCATCATAGGTCGTCTCTACAATGAGCACAGTGACCGTGTGTCGAGCGCGGTTTCTGATCAGCTCGATAAAGACCACGCATCTGATGCTGACACCCGCGCCGACATACTCCACGCCAGACGAGTGGGGGCCGCCTAATGCCCTCCCCTCACCCCGGTCACTCCCCTGAAGAGCACATCGAGCGCCTGTGCAATTTCATCATCTGCGATCTTGATGCGCTGTGCGTGATGGCGATGAACGCTGAGACTGCGGATTTGGTTGAGAGCGAGCGGCATTCCATCGGCGTCATGGAAAAGCGAGTTGAGCTGATCCTGAGACAATTGCGCGCGCGCAAGACGCCGAGATTCAGGTTGGTTCGCAATGGCTAGGAGCAAAACCTTAAAGACATCGCCAGCAAAGCCGAAGACGCGAAAGCCGCGGACGGTGATCACCAAAGCGCCTGAAATCACCAAGCGCCGATCATTCTACGCTGCTGTCCTAGCGCGGTATCTTCAGATGGTTAGGGGTGGGAAATGACCTCCATTATTATTCTCGAAATTGGCGTTGCTGTTCTTGTGCTCGGTCTATTCAGCTGGAATGCGTACACTATAGGTTATGCGCGCGGTCGGAAGCATGCACGACGATTGATTTTGTGGTGATTGGAATGACCAATGAATCACCTCCCTTCATCACCACTCTCAAGAACGGCGGCACCAAGGAAGAAGCGATCTTTGCGCTGGAGAGGATGTGGGAGGAACAGTGTGGGCTGCGGGCAGAGATAGAGAAATTGCGTGGTGTTCCTCAAGAACAATTAGCTTGCGACTGTGGTGCGCCCACAGAAGGAGAATGGGCGGACAAACACACAGTTGGATGCGCGTCGCTTAATATGACATGCCCCTTTTGCGGGGGGCCAAGTGGAAACATAGCTGCTGAGTACGTTACTTGCGGAGCGGCATGGAATCCGGATTGCCATGGCCATCAAGTTAAAGCACCAACGGATGCTAACAATTATCGTGTGAGCACCTTGTGGAACACGCGCCCATGACCAGCACATCATCAACTTACCTAAATGTCTTAGCAAAAGACGGTACTAGAGAGGAGATTCTATCTGCATTGTCTTCTCAGTTGGAAAAGAACTGCGAATTACGCAATCAGTTAAAAGACATGCAAAGTGCCTGGTTCTCTCAAAGAGAGATGGCCGATAGATACGGTATTGCTCTTATGATGATCAGAGAAGGAGTTGCTGACCCTATAGGCCATGCGCGTCGCATCTTGTCCGAATTTGAAGCATCCACCATCCCAGATGGGGAGGCCTCATGACCCACACAATCGCACCGCCGACATTGGAAGAGTTGAACGAGAGAATTGACGTACTCGAAGCTAATAAAGTTGAGTGGGCAGACTTCCCAAATCATGTTCACGTTCGAAAACTCAACATCGAGCTGTATTGCCTGTACGCGGTGCGGGAGGGTGTGGCAACAGAGAGAGCTTTGCTCGATTTTTTCACGTGGGCAATGAATGAAGGGCCGTTTGATGGCTGCTCATTAGATGGTTGTGATGTTCAAGACAAAGCTGAAAACCTTGGATTGATCGTATCCGAAAAATACGATCCAACCATACATGGTGAACATTCTGATCGTGAAGAAGGTGATGACATATACGTCTTTGCACCAAAGATAATGTGTGATCCTGTTCTATCCCAATCACCATGGATGGACATAGAGACAGCGCCGAAGGATGGATCAAGAATATTGATAGCATTTGCCAATCGTCACGTATGTGAAGCCTATTGGCATAAATATTGGACAAATCCTTGCTCTGGAGATGTAATTGTCCGGACCTGGAGAAATGATGATGATCCAATTTCCTGGATGCCACTCCCCGTTCCACCAACACAAAACACCCAAAATGCCAAGGACCCTCACAATCACGGTGAGGGTGATCAGTCAGTGATGCCGGATCGGTCCGGGGGTGAGCAGTGATGGCTGAGAGGCTTTTGTTGAAATGGGGCACCGTCAAGGGGTGGGATAGTCTGACCGATAAATCGGTAGAACTTATAAATCGGTTCTTTGCCGGTGGTGTTTCAATGTCTTGCATCGCGGATGATCCAGATCAGGAACGAAGGATTATCCTATGCGAATTGATTGATCAGTTGGATGGAAAAATCGAAAACGATTGGTCTGGTGAAATGATGTCGAAAGATGAAGCTAAGAAATACATCATGGACTATCAAACATGACCCACTGCCCCAAATGCGGAGCGGCGCATCTTTCGACAGGGGGATGTGGGTGCAAGTCGGTATCTAGCCCAGTCTGTGATTGCTGCCAGCGTAAAGTCGATAAGGTTCGCGGCTCACATTGGCATGGCGTTGCTCAATTATGCCAGGATTGTTTGTTCCAATGGTACGACCCCGACAACAATACATTTGACCATTGTAATCCCGTAGAGCTTGGAAATTACGTTCGCAAGAAGCACGGGCTCTCACCGCTCTCTCCGGCAGATCGGGGCACGTCATGATCGGATGGTTTATGTGGAACATTCCCAGATTCGAGCGTCTCTATTACCGCTTCCGCTGTCCATATCCGATCAACGGAAAACGCCAACCACGTGATTGCTTCGATGCGGGAATGTGCGGCTGCCAACATCAAGATAGGTACACCAATTTTCTAGAAGATCGGGGCGCGTCATGAGCGAGATGATCAAGCGAGTTGCGAGAGCAATATGCTGTCCTGACGGTTGCAATGGCGATACAGGCAGCGGCAGGCCGTGCGATATAGAGCGGGAAGATAGTACTTCGATGCATCAGGCCCGCGCTGCTATTGAGGTTATGCGCGAGCCCACGAGCAATATGATGGCGGCTGACCGTCCCTACGAATACACGGCTCCATCTGGAGAATTTGTTATTCTGACAGATGTGGCAACCAAGTACGGCATCTGGCGCGCGATGATCGATGCCGCGCGCTCTTCGCAGGACGGAAAGGCCCAGCCATGAAAGTTGATGTGAGCATTACCAACGAGGAAAAGTTCTGCGTTAATTCGTGGTGGGCTACGTGCCCGAATTCCGTACTTAGGATTTTAAGTAATCAAATCGTTGCTGCCTCAGCAATATGGCCTGAGCTAAAAGAATTCCAGGTTGGAACGATAGCTCCAGCGTCTACATCTCCACAGGAGAGCGCCAGTGAGTGACATCGTTGAGCGATTGCGGAATACCGCGGTGTTCATAGCTAATGCGACAGGCAAAGAGAATAGCCGATGGGTCAACGATGCGGCGGAAGAGATTGAGCGTCTGCGCGAGGTATTTAATCAGATTAAGACTGTCTGCATCGACAATGAAGCCGATACCGCGCGGCATGACTTGGCGCTTAAGTTTGTTGAGAAATTAGCTGACAAGGCGCTGTCGCAGCGCGGCCATTTTATGGGATCACCGGGGAAGCCATGACTCGCGCCCTGCCCTTCACCGAAGCTTCTCTTGCTCGCGCCATCAAAGGCGTCGAGCGGGCTGGACGTTTTGTGATTGGGGTGCGGACTGATGGAATGCTGATCATAGGGGATAAGCCTATCGATTCCGCTTCCATCGTTCCGGCTGTCGAGCAAGATGCCCCCGTAACCGTCCGGCGGTTCGGGGAGAAACTAAATGGTGATCACAGTGCGACTTGAGGGCTTGAATATAGTCAAAGCCCGAGGGCGCTGGTACGTTTATTTCCGGGACGGCGGCGCGCTGCTCAAGGGGTTTGATGGCACTCGTGACGAACTTCACGTTCGTCTGGCAGAACCCGACATGCTCGGTGCCTATAACGGACGCCGCAAGCGCGACCTTAGCAGGGCCTATCCCGAAGGTTCACTAGGTTCACTGGTAGCGTGGTTCAAGAATGATTGCCCGCGCTGGGAAAAGCTTTCTGACGCTACCAGGAAAGATTACGATGCGGCTTATGAATGGCTGCGACCGGAATGGGATTGTCCATTAGAAGCGATTACAACGCCGGCCCTCTATGAGGTGCGCGACCGCTGCGCCAAGGAAAAGTGGCCCCGGTTCGCCGACAAAATGATCGCGGCGCTATCTTCGATGTTCACCCAAGGCGTAAAGCGCAACAAACTGCTAGGCAATCCCTGTCTCGGCATGGACAAGGCGCACGCCGCCGATCCGAACGCTAACCGTGAATGGTTCCCCGAGGAGCTGCCTGCCGTGTTGGCTGTAGCCCCTATAGAAGTCAAAATCCCCTTGATGCTAGCGCGCTACGCCGGATTACGAGGCCAGACCATTGTGGTGGCGAACTGGAAGCAGTACCAGCCGCATCCGCTAACTGGAATGTGTATTCGGTTGGTGACCAAGAAGAACAACGAAAAGAACTTTCTTCCGGCCATGACTGAGCTTCAAGAGTTTCTCGCTACGCTCAAGGTGCGCACCAAGGATGGCCAGATAGCCCTACGTGACAACGGCACGCCTTGGGAGAGCGAAAAGGACATGCAGACGCGCGTGAGCCATTGGCTGCGTGATCGTGAGCGGGATGGCCTGATCGGGGCCGGAACTACCCTGCATGGCCTGCGGGTCTCCTACGCGGCTTGGTGGAAGCGCACCGGCGGTGCCAGCGACGGCGAGGTGGCCGATTTGCTGGGCGATAAGTCAGAACGGATGGGTAAGCATTACACCCGTCACGTCGAGCGCGAAGTCAACGTGATCCGGGCCTTTGAGCGAGTAAAGGACAAGAAGTGAACATATGTTTTGCAAAACACGAGGGATTGGTTGCAAAACATTTGCCACGTGAGAACGAAAAAGCTATGCAAATCAATGATGCGGACGTGGCGGAACTGGTAGACGCAAGGGACTTAAAATCTCTTGCTCCCATTGATAACGCTCAAAATTCTTTCAAAACAAACGACTTTAGACCCGTGAAAACGGCACCAAACCCATGCCATTTGCAAAACATTTGGGAGGGTGTGCGCCAGAACCTGGGCGCGCTGATCCGGCAGTCGTTGGTTGAGCTTGGGGAGGTCCAGTAGTGGCAGCCGAAGCATACCCGCTCCAATGGCCTGAAGGATGGCCACGAACACCATCGCATAGGCGCGGCGGCTCCCGGTTCGGCAAAAACATTGGATTTAACCAGATCGGGAAATTGCAGAACGAGCTGCGGCTGATGGGCGCGCGGAATGTGGTCATCTCGTCGAACGTCCCGCTGCGGCAGGATGGCCTCCCCTACGCCAGCGAGACCAAGCGGCGCTATGACGACCCCGGCGTGGCCGTCTACTTCACCCTCAAGGGGAAGTCGCTCAGCATGGCCCGTGACATATACACGACGCCCTGGGAGAACATCCGGTCGCTAATCCTGGCGATAGAAGCCATCCGCTCAATCGAGCGCCACGGCGGCTCTGTGATGATGGAACGGGCCTTCGCCGGCTTCGCTGCCATCGCCCCGCCCGATTGGAAGAAGCTATGGCGTGAGGTGTTCGGCGTGAAGCCTGACTGGCGCGGCGATATTACCGCCCTCTACCGCGAAAAGGCCAAGAGCCGCCATCCCGACGCCGGCGGCAGCGACCTGCTCATGGCAGAGCTAAATGTCGCATATGCCGAAGCGCGCGCTGATCTTCAGTAGGAGGTACAAACGTGCGTTGGATCATCAGCGAAGATGTAGACATTAACCGAGCATTTCGGTGGGGGATGATCTTCGGGCTATTTATGGGGTGGATACTATGGGCGTAATGAATGGCAATCAGGGAGGTGTGGCAACATGACTTCAATCAGCGCCATAAAATCTTACAAGGACGGACATGTCTCGGTGCGAGTCAACCTAAAATCCATGGGATATAAAAGCGACAGCGTCACCGTCCAAGGACGTACTGATATGAGTTCGGCAGAAGCGCGAGACCTTGCGAAAGCGTTGATCTTAGAGGCTGATCGAGCTGATGCGAAAGTCTCAGCTAAAGTCGCATCTGATGCGCGTCGAAAAAAATGGCGTGATCGAGAGGTTTCGGCTGGTCGGTTGGTGGTCATCAGATGAAGAGCGCAAGCATAACTGACAAAAAACCAGAGCTGGTCACAGAGACGACCGCAAGGGCCATCTATGAAACATGATTTTTGGGAGCGCGTTAAATGGTCGGCTGATTTTGGTCCATGGTCATGGACGGCGACCTTTGTTTTGGCCGGAGTGTTTTTCTGGTTTTGGAATCATTGAGCAGAGATGTAGTAAATCATGCTGAATCAAGATGAATACAAAGTGGTGGCAGATCGGCTCTGCTCTTTGTCAAATCAGTATGGCACTGCCGGATTTTGGCGACGTCTTTATTTATCTGGCAAAATAGCCGAATTAGTTTGGACACGAATGCCACTCATCTATAGCGCTCTGATCCATCATGTGGCGGGTATGAAAGCTCAGCGATCTTAAGCAGGAACCATCAGATGGCTATTGATTAACCCCCACCAAACACCTCTTCGCCTCTGAAATCCTACTGTCCGACCAGCCATGCGCCCTCGCCCACGCTAATGCCGCGGTCTCTCCGTAGACTGCAACTGCATTTCGGACCAGAGCGCACCGCCATGCTGACGGCTTATCCGCGGCGTGAGCTTGCCCGATCAGGCAAAGCACTAGAGCGATAGCCATAATGGCACCGCTCAGCTTAATGCTGATGAGCATTTTATTCCCCGTATTTCGGAGGGCTATAATTTGGACGCGGCATCTCGCATGGGTGAGAACCGCTTCATCGTCTCAGGCGAGAACGGAGTTAATTTCGTTCGTCCTTCTGTGATGTTCGTGTTCCGGCGCACTTCGCGTTGTGTGAACCACCAAAACTCACCCGTAGAGTTTATCGTACAGAGAAACCGCGAAACATCGTCAGCACCGCCAGGGTCGAATATGTGGCATTCCGCATCACCAATTGGCGTTGCCAATTGCCAAGGCGTTTTTAGAACGAGCATCAATCAACCTGATTTCTGCATAGGCTGCCCGGCTTGTCTGTCACCATGCACATGTCTTCTGCGTGAGCTTTTCCGATCAGAAATCCAGCCAGGCAGCCAAAGATGATCCCACATAAGACCACCTTCATCACACTCTCCGGAAGGCGATAGCGCCGCCAACAGACCGGGGTCTGGTTCTAACCCTTCCACCATCATTGCCGCTGTGAACAATCCAATGCGCCCCTTGCCGGCCAGTGATGACTCCCACGTGATGGCGCCAAACAACTACAGCCCCAATCTCAGGACCGCTTGCCGGCCTTCCCTCGCGCGCCCATTCACGAGCGATCCAAAGACGTCGATCAGATTTGCCAAAGTACTTGCTCATATAGATGCCGCACCACGGCAAGCCATGATGCGATCTACGAGCGCGCGCCTCTGCATTCGACAGCAATGCACATAGCATTGCCGCCGCAAGAACAATGCGGAGCATGTCAGACCTCATGTTTTGACAAATAAAAAAGCCGCCCCGAAGGGCGGCTAGTTCAGTTAGTTTGATTGAATTTATGTAAGGTGCAGCATCGTCACTTGGTGACGATTTGTTTCACGCTCCCTGGGGCGTCTCCAGAATAATAGAAACCATCACTGCCCAAATAAATATTCGTTTTCGAGTAAACGATAGGCGGCTTAGCCCCCTTCATGGCAAAGTAAAAACTATCAGACAGCTTCTGGTGACCAACGTCGTTTGGGACGAATTGTTTGTCCACCATATCGCCCGCAGAAAGCAAAGTACTATTATCAACGAGAGTAACTGAGCGTCCGTCGTCAGTAAAATTTTTCGCAAGATCAGCAATTATTGCGTTGAATGTTGTGAACTGAGCACCAGAACATGGGTCGCCAGGAAGCGAAGTTTTAAAAATGTTAGCAACGTATACTGATGCGGACGCCGGTTGGGTACTACCGGCAATATACTCTATGCCAACAGTCCCAGATACCATTTTTATAACTACGGTATGAGCCCCAGCAGCAAGCCCAGAAAACCTGAACGTCGCTGGCGCTCTATAAATTCCAGCGCTCGTCTGAAATCCTTCACCATTGCTAGAAATGCGGCCAACAGAAGCACCATCTACAAAAACCTCTGCATCGCCTGCTAAAGGTTTGCCGAACGCGTCCTCTAAAATTACACCAACATATACCGCTGTTCCGGCCACACGCGCAGAAGCCGTAGCGGACTTATCGTTACTGGCTTTCCCAACGGACCACGTATCTTTAGGATTTACCCATTTCCCCGTTAGGGTCATCATGGCATCACGCATTGTCACACGAGTTGGCATGATTTGCGATGCTATCACCTCTCTCAAGAGGTTCTTATAATGAGATTTAGCAAAAGCAGTCGGATATTTTCTGCAATCGGTAGCTCCAAGCATCACGGTAATCGTGTCCGTCGCAGTAGACGTTACTCCCCTAGCCACAATGGCTTGATCGGCAGCCTGGGCATTGACAGCAGAATAATTAGAAGTAGTAGCCGTTAAAGCAGTATCAAGAACAGACACGTATGATTTGGTGGGAATAGAAGACCCAAGCCCCAATGTCACCTCGTCCCCAAAATGCTTGCTTCCTGCGAAAGCACTAGATGACACCAGTAGCATTGCACATATGATGGTGAGTATTTTTATCATCGGAACACCGTAATTGTGAATGGGGTACTGTAGATTGTTGATCCGTTATAATCTGTGGTCACAAACGACACCACGAGCAAATTATCAGCGTAGACATACGAGTTCGCTATAGCGACGCCAGATGGCAATGTAGATGCTGCCGAAAAAAGAATTCTATCTCCTGCCTGCACCCCAGAAACAAATATTAAAAAATTTGAAGTGGCGTATGGCGGTATATACCCCAAATACCAATTTACATTTTGATAGAAAGTATTTGTGATCGCAGCAAATCCGTTAGGAGGAACAGATCCTACAACTGCTGTTTCACCAGTCCCCATTTGCGCGTTTGCGTGATCGATATTTGAAAAGCATAGGAGAGAAAGTACAATGAAGATGAATCTCATTGGATATCTCCACTAATGAAGGCATGCGCACTTTCTGTTTTATCAAAACAACCTGTCGTGCTTACAGTAATGACGATTCCATTTGTGAATTTAGGTGGGGAAGTAAATCCATACGACCTAGACGGCGTATTGGCTGGAACGCCATAACACTTGGCAGACGTATTGGGTGGCGTAAGCGGTCCATCTGCAGGAGCAGACGTGGCATCGAAGATCATGATCCACCAAGGTGACTGCAACAATGTGCTGTCTACAGATACTTGAAATCCGGCTAGGCTCTTGTTGGCAGAGGCTGGTATTGCAAGATTTGAAGCAATCGCTGTGGTTGAGCTATACGCTGTTGACGCTACTGCAGAAACAGAAACAGTTCCCTTAAAACATTGATTGCCATCTTTATCCTGATAGATTGGCTTTGCTTTTCCAAGATCATATTGTGCCGGAGGGTTGTCGCAGCTATCTATGACGATAGCCTGATCAGCTCGAACAGACCCATGAAAAAAGAACAGCACAAAGAGTGCCGTCGCAAGAATACGAAGCATTGGGTAACCTCTCTTATGTAGATTTAAGTTTTAGGAGTATTGGCCGTCTATGCCGGTACGTTGAGGGCCTCGGATAAATCCATCGCCCCGTCGAAGTTCTGAAATCTCTTTTTCTACCGTCTTGGCATGGTTTTCAGCGACAGCAATACGCATGTCGAGTAACGCTATTTGCTTTTCGTTTGAGGTCTGTTTTTCAATCGCTGTTGCTATAATTTTTAATGTGTCTTCAATGGATTTTGTCCGATATTCTAACATGTCGAGACGACCTCTAAAATTGTACCAGCCGCCAACGAACACGATAAGAAATCCTCCAGCATTGATTAAAACCCCAATATTATTTATGGCCCATTCGGACATTCAGCGATTTCCTAGCCGTTAAGGAATTGCAGCTAGGACCATTCCCAGCCTTTCGACGAATTTAAGTTCGTTGGAAGGTTAGGGCGTCAGCCAGTCTGAACACTGGCTGACGCCCGTTTTCATTTTTGCTTTTGAGTGACAGTTGAAGGCGCGACAGCATTAGTCGCCGCCATTCTTTGCTGACCGCGCACCATCATGCGATCACCGAACCAGAAGCCCATGATGGCACCGAAGATAGCTGACGTGTTTTCATCCCATATCAACTTCACCAACTGCCCAAGGTCGTAGCCGCTGTTGATGCCGTAGATCGTGAGACAAACCTCTAGAAATATCCAAAGATGGAAGAAGATCAGCGTAATATAAGGACGGACAAAAACGGCCAGTGCGTCCACAAAACGGACCCCAGAAGGGCCGCTAGCCAACTCATAAATATGGTCCGCCTGTCGAATATCAGCCTGAGCATTCGCAAGATCAATCTGTAACGCGATGCCGTCTTTAGCAGCCTGCATCTGGAGTTCAGCGATTGCGAGTTGCTGGGCATTGTTAGCCTTTAACGTTAGCCATTGCATGATCGCAGGGACCATGCCGGTAACTGCACCGAGGATGGCGACGATGCCGGTGATCATGGCTTGCTCGCGAGGTTTTGGATCGCTGTGTCCTTTTGGGCAGACCCGGACGACGACCCAACCCAGAAGCTCACAACCTGACCAAACGCGGCACCTAGAGCGCCAAGCATCACAAGCATTACTTCCGGTGGGGCGTTGCCTTGCGTCTTAGTGGTGATCACAAGGATAAGCACTCCCATGAACCCGACGGTCACGATCACAGAGATCAGCACCCGCCCCCAGTCATTAAGGCCGTTCATCTACGCCCTCTTTGGTTTGAATAAATCCACAACCCTGCCCCAAAATGTCGGCGCGAGATCAGGGGGAGTTGACCCGATTGGAGGTAAGGTAATTGCTGGCGGTATTGGTATTTGTGCGCTGTCAGCGAATTTAATCGACGGATCTATCGCCATCATCGTCATCAAAAGTCCGGCGCATCCAGGCTGGCTATCAACTGTATTCGGAGCGTAAACGCCATCGCGAATGTACTTGCCAGACGTGTACTGATTGGTGCCCGCCCAGATATAAGGAGAAGGTTTTCCCCTATTGGCGTAGCCAAGCCCGTTATACATTTCCAACAGCGTCAGAGCGCCGCCGACGCTCCAATCCTTCCATTTGGCTGCGTAAGGCGAGCAATTCACAAGCGCATCTACCGCGCCGTCTTCCCAGGTCTTGAACGGACCTCGTCCTTTTGGGACGTGGACAGAGACGCTTCCGAGAGGATCGCCCTGCCCTAGCTGTGTATTCCAATTTTGTGAGGCTTCACGCTCATGAATAACGGCAATGATCCACCAAGGGACGCCTGTTTTGGCTTCCACTGTCTGATAGCGCGGTTTCGAAGCAATAAGAGCCCTGGCAGCCAGGCCTAACTTTCTGGTTAGCTTGGCATTCGCCCAACGCTTCGCGTTCGCCTGCTTAAGAGCGTTGATGTCGGTCATGATTGATCTCTGGTGTAGTAGCTCGAGCTACCTAACCCGCCGAGCGCGGATGATGCCGAAAGCCGTAAGCGTGCTGACTGTGAAAGTGGCCGAGGCAATAAGATATACTGTTGTGGTTGCTGCAAGGCTCAATCGATAAGGCCCTACAGGAACAGCGTAAGACTGACCTGAGGTCGGAACTATCTCACCGAAATATAGAATGCTTGCCTTGCCGGGCGTGACATCGATAGTGTTTGTGGTGGGCGATAAATAAGCACCCACATTCGTGACGCTGGTCGTAGCTGCCGTGTTGTATGAGACATTTCCGGAGATATCCCAATCGCCAGCGGTCAGAGAGATACTTGTTACCGTCTTGGCTACGGTCGAAACCAGAGAGACAGCGGAACCAGTTAAGACTACACTCTGAATATACTCGCCAACATTGCCCGCCGTTGCGCCGCCCGTAGTTGGTTCGCCCGGATATTGACCGGCACTGACCGTCACTCCGCTGACTTGCAGAACGTTTCCTGTGCCAGTGGAATTGAATGTCTTGTTGGTCAGAACGTCAGTGGTTGCTTTTCCTATCAGCGTGTCGGTTCCGGCAGGCAATGTAAGCGTGTTTGAACCTGCAACCGCTGGTGCATCGAGGGTAACGGCACCGCTGGTTGAGCCCGCGATCTTCAGTCGCCCAACAGCACCGGCAGAACCGAACGTCTTAACCCCGGTTACAGTCTCAGTGTTTCCGAGCGTCATGACAGTGCCGGACGCGGCCGGTCCTGTCAGCACGGTCCCGTCAATCAGTGTGAGCGTTGCTGACGTCGCAGGCGGGGTGATGATGACTTTATCATAGACGCCATTAGTGAACGTCGCGCCCGTGAACGTGCCGCCCGTCACCGTTTTCCCGGTAAAGGTCAGCGACGCCGGAAGGGATAGTGTCGGATTGCCCGCAGTTCCCGCCCCGTTCGTAACGGTTATTTCGTTCGCTGTGCCCGTCAGCGTTCTCTTGGCGAAAATATCTGGGCCTGTTTGAGTGAGCAGACCCGGCGTGGCGTCAAGCGCCGCCAGGGCAACAAGCGTGTCATCGACCGGTTGAAAGATGGATCCAAACAAAGCGCTGATCGCGGCGATGTCGAGGCTAAAGGTATAGCTGATGCCTACTTTTGAGAGCAGCAGCGGGCTTTGGACTTGAACGAGAGCTGGGAACTGCGTGCGAACTTTTAGCTTAAGAGCCATCGTTAGTTCCCCTCAAGCACAGCAATAGTGCCGATGATTAAATCGTTGACAAATCCGTCGATGGTGACCTTCGCGCCTAGCTTGTAGGTACCGGCACATAGACGTGAGAGGTCAGTGTCCTCGAACTGCCACCAGAATCCAGGGCCTGGGACCATCACCTTGCCGTTCGCGATGGAAGCGGTTACGAGCGCTACAGTTGGGCCTGATGAAAAAACGTCGCAGCATCCATCCGGTAAGGCGCTGATCGTCACGACGATATCGACAGTCAGAGCTGGGTCGGTTAGGTCCGTTGTGGTCCCATTCTGGTCGTCGACGAGTTCGCAGGTAGGACTCGCCCAAGTCGCCCGGTTTGAGATTGTGGCGAACTGGCCTGTGTACATTTTTAGGCTCTTTCATAGAAAAAGGCGGCCCCGAAAGACCGCCTTTGTTTTCTGATTTATTCAATAAGAACTAGTACTTAGTAAGATATATAAGGTTTCTACACGCTGCATTATCGCGCACAAGGGAACCAGGCTGGGAAGCCCTGGTTGACTTTCCGCGTGAAACTATCTTCCATTGTATTTCGAACGGCCTTCTAACCTGATAGAGTAATGCATATGCCCGGCCACTTAATACTCGTCCGCGCCACCTGGGATGACGAAGTGAAAGTTTGGGTAGCTGAAAGTCCGGACCTCCCCGGTCTGGTCACCGAGGCATCAAGTCTTGACGATCTCGACAAAAAACTTCCAGGTCTTGTTCTAGACCTGGTTGCTGATGATGATAACAACAGCGAAATTGATATTCCGATCGAAGTTGTCGCAAGCTACTCAAAACGAGTCACTCGCGCTGCCGCTGCATGAAAAGCTTCACGCCGGAATTAAAACAGCTTCTGGCGGAAGCTAATTGTTACTTTGTCCGCCAAGGCCGCGGCGATCATGAAATTTGGGAGAGCCCCATCTCTCAACATCGCTTCATTGTCGATAACAATATCAAATCCCGACACACTGCGAATGCAGTCCTAAAACAGGCCGGTCTTCCGAAGCATTTCTAAAACCCTGCCCGGAGGCGGCTTGCTCGATCTGGGGTTGTGGTGGTAGGAGAATAATAAACCTATTATGAAGCCTCGCTATGGATCAAGTTCTGACATTTGACCGCAATAACGATGTCTCAAAGATAGAGGGCTGTAATACTCGGGGCATCGAGTATCGTTGGAATATTTTCCTTGATCGAATTGCAAATATCTCGACTGGAAGCGAGGTTCTCGACTTCGGTGCCGGCTCCTTACGCGATAGTTTCGATCTGGTCAGTCGCAACTTTCACGTTACGTCGATCGATATGGATAAGGAAATTATGTCATGCTATCGGGAAAAATATCAGTGGCCAAATAACGGATCAAGACATGATCTAATCGCCAACGGCGACCTTTTTGATGCGCTATCTAAATTAGACAAAAAATTCGCACTAATCACCTGCTTTGATGTTCTCGAACATCTCGATGATCCGGCAGCAGCGCTTCGCGCCATCAAAGAAAAAATGGCCGACAACGGCCTGTTGTTTGTAACGGTGCCTAATGGCAGAACCATATTCGAGTTAGCCTTCCGTTTTGACCTGATGATCGCGCGTGCCACTGGAAGGGTGTTGCGACCTGGTGAACCGCATCTTCAAAGAAAATCTCCCAAGCAATGGAAAAAAATAATATCCGATGCAGGCCTTAGAGTTACCGATCACGATATGGAGATCGGCTTTTTCGCAAACACATTCGCAGCGTTGGTCCAGTTACCACTTACTCTCGGTGGCAGGATTTTAAGATCGCTTGGAATTCAAGTAAATGCATTGGCTATTTCCGAAAAAATCTGCAACGGACCACAAGCATCTTGGTTGTATCTTATCGATCGCCATAGCAAACACATCTTTGGCGGACTCTATGGCTGGAACCTTTTTGTCATATCTAAATAATCCTCAGTTCGCTCCAAGTTGTATTTTTAATAACATTGTCGACATTCACCATAAACATCTGATCACAGTTTAATATATATGGTTGCCAACATAGTTGGTTGGACAATTGCATGTGGCGTGTTCGACCCACCTAAAGCAGTAGAAGCGGTGATGCCGGTAGTATTGATGCTGGTGAATGCTCCGGCTGTTGTACCATAAATACCAGCTCCTGCTCCGCTTGCCCCGAACGATGCGGGGGAAGTATAACTATGCTGGTGCCCAGGATCAGTGATTGTTGTTATAAGAGACGCGATAGGCAAATTGGCCTGCGT
>JACCDG011146508.1_pt1 | contig 28887 bp, 33 predicted proteins | sample 7442471 | NCBI WGS metagenome assembly JACCDG01 (sample SAMN15323444, study PRJNA562643) | freshwater metagenome | isolation source: river surface water | place: USA:Blue River Watershed | collected 2017-08-17 | reverse complement strand
CTGCCGCTCCTGCCTCTCTCCCACCTGCCTCTCTCCCACCTGCCTCTCTCCCGCCTGCCTCTCTCCCGCCTGCCTCTTTTGCCCCCGCTTCTCTCCCGCCTGCCTCTCTCCCTCCTGCCTCTCTCCCTCCTGCCTCTCTTGCCCCCGCTTCTCTCCCGCCTGCCCCGCTTGTGAAAAAGAGGCCTGTCTTGATTTCCAGACCTGCGGCAAGCCAACCACCCTCCTCGTAACTCGGACACCGGTCAGCGACTCAAAGCGGACACCGGTCAGCGACTCAACGGAAAGGGTTTCAACCGACTCTCATTCTTATCACAATCCACCTCTTTGGGGACATACTGATAACACACACCATTTCGGTCTTTGTAGACAATCTCTTTGGCGAGCTCGGGGGTAGGATATTTGTAGGTCACCACTCCCTCTGGGTCAATGAAAAGGATACCCACGACCCCAATCACAATTCCAATAACCAACGTAGACAACCGAATATGATGAAGCATTCTATACGGATACGAAGAAAATAGAATAAGGGTAGAGAAGAACAAAATGAAAGTCGATGCGCTATTGCGAGATGAAAAGTTCAATCATTTCTTTAGTCTGTTGCTAGGAATCGGTCTCGTCTGTATCATTCGTCCAATGTGTTCAGGAAAAGAGTGTGTCAAAGAGAAACCCCCTGCCGAGAAGGACTTTGACCAGTACGTCTATTCCTTTCAGAACAAATGTTACGAGTTTTCGACCAAGGTCATCTCCTGCCCCGCATCCGGTGCGATTGAGGCCTTCCGAGGCCAACAAGTCCGAAGAGCGTCTCCCATTCCGCGTATGTGATTCGTTTGGATAGAAGGATTTCTCCGTCTCTTCAGAGAAATCAGAGAAAATGGCGACAGCAGGCACATTGTTGAGCGATTTGGACGGAAAGACTCCGGTGTTGAATCATGATGATGATCTGGTCAATAAAATCCTAGCGGATATGAATGTACCGAGCTCCCATAATCCGGTGGTCAGCGCCCCTCCTCCTCCGATGGGCAATGGAAACCGAATGATTTCCGCACCGAATCCCAATTCCACCTACCCTCACGGAATGGACCCCGCCACTTCTACGGCACATTTGATTGGAAAAGACTATCCCACCGCCGCCGATTTTGCGAATGTGATGCATTCAGGCGGGGGCGGATTGTCTCATGGGGGTTCCTCGTTTGCGGCGATGGCGCCTCCACCTGCCTATCCCACGCTCATTCCTTCCGTACAGGGAAATATGTACAGCGAAGTCATTGCGCAACTCAAGCAACCCCTCCTCGTATCCATTATCGTCTTTCTCGTGAGTCTGCCTGCCCTTCACGTTCTCATCGGATACTATTGTCCCTCCATGATTCGTCTAGGGGGTGACTTGACTACGGCGGGACTGGTGGTAAAATCCCTTATCGGTGGATTCCTCTTTTGGTTTATTCAAAAAGTGTTAGTACCATTAATGGCAGTATGAGAGAGGCCATAAAAACTTTCCTATAGACCAGGTAGAATGAGGTTTAACGTATATACGTGTTATGTTTCGTGGGCGATATTGGCGATTACGGCGCTCTACACGCTCCTCTATTCAGGTCTGACCGGTCTATTGTTTACGGGTGCGGTGGGTCTGGTGGTGGCGGCGTTTCTGGATTCGGTAGAGCTCATTGTGGCGATTACGGTAATCTTTGCCCTGCTCTATACCATGGTATTGAAACGCTTTCTTGCTCGTATCGAGCCTTTTGAGGACAGTCCGCAGAAGGTGATTCAGCGCATTGCTTCCGTCCAAAAGAAGGGACGTCGTAATGAGCCAACGGGTGTCTATGATGCGTCGGTGGAGGGGTTTGAAGACATCCAGCCCCAAGTTCCAAAGGAGGGCGCTGCCTCAGATAGCTCTTCCGCATCCGCACAACGTGCCAATCAAGTGGACCCGAAACAGGTCTCGGAAGTGACCTCGGCGACACCGCCCCCTTCTGCCCCTGCCTCTTCTGCTCCTGCCTCTTCTGCCCTTTCCGCCCTCCCCTCCGAGAAGGAGATTGAAAAGGAAGAGTTCCAGTCCGCCACCAACGAGCTCTTTAAATTGGGAAAAATGCCATCGGAGCATGCGGAGGGTCCAAAGTTGGATGTGGGACAGACGGTGATGAAGGCGATGAGTTCACTGGACCCGAATACCATCTCTTCCATGACCACAGACACCAAGAAGTTGCTGGATACCCAGAAGGGTCTGATGAGTATGTTGACCCAGATGCGCCCTGTCTTGGCGGATGGTAAAGAGTTGCTCCAGACCTTCACGAGCATGTTTGGCAACGGTGGACCGGTTAAACTGTAAGCCCACATCTTGACAGCCAGAACCCTATCCGATAAAAAAGAACACCATGACGACCCTACCCTACTTGTATTGTCTCGTCTCCCACAGGGTGACCATATTGTCACGTGTCTCGTCCGATAGGAGAGTGAACGTGTAAGAATAGTATCCTAACATCTCCTCCAACGAGGAGAACCACGTCGCCTTATCCGGATCGTTCACTTGATGCCAGTATTGCGCATCCAGTGAAAACTGCTTCCCTTCTTTGACCGTAAAGGTAAAATGGTATCGTGGTGAATGGGGTGGAATCATATAATAGGTAAACCGATACAGTTCATACACATCATACGTGTAGATAAAGTCCAATCGTTCGTAGAGAATGGGTTTACGGAGAACGAGATACAGACGCTCTCCCTCCGTCGGCGTGAAGGAATACATTCGGCAGGGAACATAGTCTCCTTGTTCATCCACACGGAAGAGGGATTGTAGCATCGGTTTCCAATCATAACAATAGTCCATCAGGGCACGTTGAAGGCCATAAAGACCTGTTTTCTCCTCATATTCCATCGGAATGACGTCACCTGACATCAATTGAATAAAGACAGGAATGGTCATCCTTCGTCGTCGTCTTCTTCCTGCTTTTTCCCCCGTGTTGCCCCTCCTGTGGACTTCAATTTTTGTCCTCCGACACGATAGTATGGCACGCTCTCGTTCTTCCTGCCCTCCAGGGGTATTGTGCCTTTCTGCCGGCCTGAGTACCGTCCTCTTTACCTTGATGGGTGTGGCGTTCGTCTTTCTTGCGCTTCATTTCCTGCGTTCCTCCCTGCCTCTTCTCGCTCCCTCTCTCTCCCCCTCCATCCTGTCTCCGCCAATGGCTCCTCCTGCGCCCCCCGTCTATGTCTCGGTACAAGGAGGCGACTCCCGTTATGACCGTGCCCCTCAACCGTTGAGAGACTGGATGGCCCCTCCTGAATTTCCCCCACGGGGCGGACTCTCTCGTCTGCCGTTTAATCAACCGACCCAGGGCCTGCCTGAATCCTTTCAATCCGTCGGAATGATTCGTGTCGAGGATAAAATGCTGCCGTTGTACGGTCGCCGAACGGCAGGAAGCAATGACCGATGGAATTATTATACCCGAACCGATACCTACAATCCCATTCCACTCCCTGTCCGGTTCCAAAAGCGGGACTGTATGGACGACGTAGGATGTCCTGAGATTTCATCGGGCGATAATGTACATGTAAACGGCCTTCATAAGGAGGGAAAGACAGAAATCTACCGTTTTGATGGACCTAAATATATTCCGGGACTTTTTTAGACCTAGAATGCGTTTGCTCCTTGTCCTGCTCCTCGGAATCCTATTGTATCTCTTGTATGCTTCCGCCTCCTCTCTTCTGCCTTCCCCGTCGCTTCACCTCTCTGCGGAGCAGGCACGGCGTCAGCGATTCGCCTTGATTCTCGACGCACGAACGCCACGAGACCGTGAGGAGGGTGGATTTTATCCGAATTCCATCCCCGTGGACCCCGCCACAGTACAAGACGAAGTCCCGTTTCTCCTGGGCCAGCGTCCCACGGACCGTACTCCACGGGCCACTCCGATTCTGGTGTACTCACAGGCAGGAGATGGAAAGGCAAAGCAGGTGGCCGAAACGCTGTATACGATGGGCTATACAGGCGTACGTTACCTAACGGAATCCTATGTATCCCTTCTTCCTCCTGGTGGTTCTGCTCTCTCTTCGGATGCGCTGTAAGGCACTCCTACCACCTCACGTTCACCCTGAATGCTTCTTTTTCTAGTGAGTCATCAAAAGGGAGATGTCCTGTGATGCTTCTACGCAACAAGGCTGGTTAGAATTGGCAGGCCCCATTCAACACTCGGAACTCGAATCCATCAAGGAGACGGGTCTTTTTCCTCTGTCCTTTTCGTTTGCTTCGCGAACCACTCCCCCCATGTTGTACAATGGTTCGCCCTACATCAATGAGGGCCCTTCCAATACATGTACGTATCTTGGAAAGAGTTATTCGCTCATTGAAGCACGATTCGCTCCTTCGCTTCACAGGGGATTTAATCTTCCAGGAGACCATCAACGAACCGAAGCGGAATGTATCCTTACGTTTCACCGCGAAGGAGAGCCCATTTCAGGCATTCTTCTTTGTTTCCCCATTTATCTATCGGGCGATCCATCCTATTCAGAATACATCGAACAACTCGTTCGCGCACCCGACCCCTCTGGGAATACTCCCGTGTACGGCTTGGACCGTCTTCTCTACAAGGCGGATGGTAGTACCACCCACACCGTGCTCACCTATCAACCTTGTTTTGAGATTCTGCCAGAAGACAACCGTCCCGCGAGTGCGCGAAAGATGTATGTCTTTGTGTTTCCAAAGGGGATTCAGCTCAGTCCCACGGTTGCGGAATCCCTCTTTTCCCATACACGCATGGGACGGATAAGACCTTACGGTGTTCCTCTGGCTATCCGTAATTTCCAACCGACCCTCTTCCGCTATCAGCTCTCCGAGGGGAAAAAGAAGGAACTCGAGCGTTCGTACGAGGGGTATCTCTATACCAATACCATTTCCACCTGTACCACGGAATTCAAACGCTTGGTGGAGTATCTCGTCCTTCCTCCACGTCCCAAGGGAGGGGCCAGAGGTCCAAGTGGCCAAAAACAATACACCACCGAACAATACAAGTGTGTCCCCTTTCATTCCCTCACCGACCTTTCAGGGAACATTGTGATACCCGGAAATACTACATTACAAGAGGTGCTAGACAAGAAGAAAGAGCAGGAGAGTCGTGCGCAGGGCCCTCAACCCTCGATTCCCTCCACATCCGGACTGAGTGCGGGCGAATTGGAGGCGATTGTAGGAGGAAGTATCGGTGGCATTCTGCTTCTTGTCGTGGGCTATGTGGCAGTCACTCGTCTCTTTACTCGTCCAAAGTAACAAGTCGTTTAGAGCCCGTAAAAGCGATTATCATTTGCTCCGTCTATATAGTATAGTATGGAGGAAATCATTGTGCTAACTCTATTGATACTAGGATTACTGGTCTATGTCTATCGTTCCTCGTTCGTCCTTGAAGAGGGATTTGAGGAGGAGAAACTTACGCTCTCTGCCTGCCCTTCAGGGATGACTTCGTTTTACCTGCCCGATGATAGCACAGGATGCTGTGCGGGAACGATTAGCGGAAACCGATGCCTGGATGGAGCACAATGTACCATGACAGGAGCAGGTAGCGCTCAACTCCCCAATTGTGGAGCCTATTTGTTAAAAATATACCGTGAAAAGGCAAAGGAGCAATGTCCGAAATCCATGCCCTCGTATTATGAGGACCCTACTGCGAAGAAGAAGGGATGTACCTCGGGTCCATTAAACGCCGACCATAGTCGTCCTCTTCATTCGGACCAACCCACGTGTGTGGTCTACACCACCACCGAGGAGAGTCGTACCATGAAAGACAGTTGCCTGTTTCAAAAAGAAATGGAGGACTTCCCTTGCCCCTCCGCAAATTGTACGAAATCCATTTTGAAACCCGAACAGGGCCCGCCCTTGGTGGCGATTCATTTTAAGGATGAAAAGGGGATGTATCGTACGGCCTACACTCGTTCCTCTCTGGAGAACTACTTGAGCCGTACACGCCCACGGTGGAAAGAGGAGGGAATTGACCTTCAGAAGAATCTGATGGTAGCCGAAGTGGCCAAGGCGTTCTATTTGGACCGTACGATCACCAAGAATGATGTTCAATGGGACTAAGCGTTCTACGCGACCAAAGCGAAGAGACGGGACCTTTAAGCGACCTTTAAGCGACCGTCTCCACGCCATGAACGTGACCGACACCCAATTGTTCGTAAATCGACTCCATGCTGGCTCGGGAAGAGGCAGCCTGGTGACTGACCGGATAGGAACTTGCGAGAACAACTTTCTCATTGATGCTGGAGTCCACGGGCTCAAATGGACCTGACGCAAGTGGTTCGGAGTCAAAGACGGTGATGTCCATGGGTTCATCCACGCCAAAGGCAGGAAGGTAATCACTCTCCTCCCCTCGGGGGACATCAAAGGGTGCGACGGGAACCGTCTTCTGGGGTGTGCCTGCCTCTTCCACGGTGGCGTGGGCCGGTGCATGGACATCCAGCGCATCCCATTTGGTGAGGGCACGCTTCACCTTACGACGATTGCGCTCCATCAGCAGGATGGCAAAGGCCATAAAGCCAAAGATACCTACCGTAGGACCTTGAGATATCAAATACAACAGGATAATGACCATAGCGATACGGGCGACAAGACCATCAAGTAGAAGAAGAACGGAGGAAGGCAAATAGGGCGCACTCAGAAGAAGGAGAACGAGTACAAAAAAGACAGGCAATTCCACTTGACGCATCTCTATTTCTACGAATGATAGACTTAAAAATTGAAGAAGGCAGACAAAGAGAGAACGAGACAACGAGGCAACCACACAACCACACAACCACACAACCCAACAACCACCCCACCATGACCTCCGTAGAAGCCTTGAACCGTGTATTGACTGCGAAGGGATATGCGATAAAGAAGTCTGTCTTGTCCGAGAAAGAGACCCGTGAACTGCGCGCCGAGTTAACGATGACGCCCAAGGTGCTCGACAAATTCCAGAGAGGCGTATCGTCCTTTCCGATTTATGCGGAATCCAAGACACGCCTCTATGTGCCCCGTCAATGGGGCATTCGGCGCTACGGAGAACCGGAAGCGAGTCTGGTCCCTCACGGTCTCCCGTTACCGGACACGGTGGAATGGAACGACTCCTTTACCCCCCATGACTTTCAAGTGGACATCATTGCGCAGTTTCAAGCCAAGGGGTCCAATGGACTGATTTGTGTACCCTGTGGATATGGTAAAACGTTTATGGCGCTACGGATTGCGTTTGAGTTGAAGGTGCGCTTTCTGATTATCGTGGACAAGGAGTTCCTGATGAATCAGTGGAAAGCGGAGATTGCTCGGTTTCTACGAGGGGCACGTGTGGGAATCCTACAGGCTGACAAGGTACAGATGGATGCCACGGCGTATGACATCACCATCGTGATGATTCAGACGTTGTGTAAGAGGGAATTTCCCGATGCCTTCTTTGACCAGTATGGCTTTACCATCTTTGACGAGTGCCATCATCTAGGAGCGGCCTATTTCTGCCGAGCCCTACAGCAAATCCAGACGCAATGGATGCTTGGCCTGTCGGCTACACCCGACCGTGAAGATGGTCTCTCGTGCGTCTTTGAGGCGTATTTGGGGGAGGCGGTGTACAAGAAGACACAACGAGACCCTGACCGAGAGGCGGTCGTTAAAGCGGTATGGTATCATTCGGAGGACCCTGCCTATGCGGAAGTGCCCTACAATGCGCGGGGGGAACCCGTAACCGCTAAACTACTCAATCAAGTGGCGGATTTTGAACCACGCAATCAGCGAATTCTTCGCTTGATTGAGGAGTATACCCAAGACCCACGACGCTATCTCCTGCTTCTCAGTGACCGCATTTCCCAACTGGAGTGGTTTTATGATGCGCTGACTGCTGCAACTGCTTCAAAGGTGTCGGTAGGGTATTACATTGGAGGAATGAAGCAGACTCTACTGGATCACAATGCCGACCATTGCCAACTCCTCTTGGCAACTTACCAAATGGCCTCCGAAGCCTTCTCGGTCAAGCGACTGAATACGGTGATTCTGGCTACTCCACGAAAGAATGTCCAACAGTCTACGGGTCGTATCTTTCGTGAGCGGATGGACGAACGAAAGGTTCCCCCTCATATTGTGGACATCATTGATTCCCACGACTGTCATAAGCGACGATGGATGGTTCGGCAGAAATTCTATAAAGAATGTCAATACACCTTCCTCCACGTGGATCGACCCCAACGGGGCCAAGGCCAAGGCCGAGACCAAGGCAGAGACAAAGGTCGAGACCCAGAGGACGAGAAGGACGAGAAAGAAGAAGACCAGGGTTGTCTGATTCGTCTTCCAAGGGTATCTTCCCAGTAGATAGATACCGGTACAGAATGTCAACACGTAATTTCGACTCCCGTACCATCATCGAACGTCTCCAGAACAAAAATCACGCCAAACACGTCTACGATGCCCGTGCCCGAGGGCAGTCGTTGCTCCATAATCCTCAAACCGCCAATGGCGATGCGTCGATGATGGTGAACTATCAGGCAGGTACACTAACGACGTACCAAAAGGGACTACTGGGTGGGTCCGTAACGAGCAACCAGGGAGGGCCGACGGGGATTCCGCTGTACATCGAATCCGTCAATCCACCCACCGCTCCCACCCTTCTCTCGCTCACGGCAGGCATCCAGCAATTGACGGTCTTTTTTATGGGACCTGTGAGCGATGGAGGAAGTCCCATCACCGCCTACGAATATTCCCTTGACGGTATCACCTATCTGCCAACGGGTACGCTGTCGAGCCCCTTTACGATATCCGGACTGACGAATGGAGTCACCTATACCGTCCGAATGAGATCCAACAACGCAGTGGGAACCAGTGCGCCCTCCAATGCGCTTCAAGGAACACCACTGTCGACCCCGAGTGCGCCAACGGGTCTATCGATTCTCGCAGGAAATCAGCAATTGACGGTATCGTTTACGGCGGGTTCGGATGGTGGTAGCCCCATCACCAATTATGAATATTCCGTGAACAACGGGGTATCCTACGTAGCGGTCTCCCCCGCACAGACGACGAGCCCCATCCTTATTACAGGGCTGACGAATGACACCACCTACTCGGTGAAACTCCGTGCGGTCAATGCGGTAGGAGCGGGTGCGCCCTCTGCCACCGTGACAGGAACACCCGTTGGCATTCCAAATGCCCCGACGCTGACGTATGCCCTTCCGGATGATGGCCAAGCGTATGTGTATGTCATTGCGGGTACAGGGGCACCCACGAATTATGAATACACTACGGACAACGGTACAACCTGGACGGCACTTTCTCCTGCCGATGCGGACTCTCCTGTCCTTGTTCCAGGGCTCACCAACGGAGTTCTGGCGACGATTCAATTGCGTGGAGTAAATGGCACAGGAACAGGACCTGCCTCCAACGCCATCACCGTCACCCCTGAAGCGGCCTCTCCCTCCCCCGCGGTATTGTACTATGACCCCGATAACGCCTCGAGTTATTCAGGAGGTTCCACGGTAACGAACATTGGAAGCTATGTCACCGCACTCAACGGTACCAAGTCGGCCGGTGTAGGATACAATCAACCCGGAACCGCAACCACACGGAAGACCTTCCAATTCAATGGCACGGATTTCATTTCGTTTGGATCCTATTCCTTTGGAACGACGTTTGCCATCTCTGCCTGGGTCTATCCGCGTTCTCGTTTCTCCATCAACGGGCTTCTGGCGAATGTGGGGGCGAATCAGGCCCCTTCGGGATTCAAGGTAGGATGGAACAATTGGAACACCTCCAATTTGACGATGTTGTTTGAGGGTGGAAATGGGTCATCGGGTAGTGCTCAAGCCACGGTCAATAACGCTGTGGTGCTGACAACATGGCAACATCTGACCTACATCCTGGACACGACAAACCGACTTGTTTTCTTTTTGCGGAACGGTGTTCCTGTGACGACCGCCTCTTATTCCACCAACCAAATCGTGGCGAATCTGGGAACGAACAACCCAGCGTTCCGAATTGGAACCTTTACCGATGGTTCGTATGGTATGAATGCGGAACTTGGATACCTGAAGGTCTTCTCGGGCATTCCTTCGGTAGCCGACATCAACGCCGATTTTCAGGCCACTCGGGCGGCCTTCGGCGTATGAGTCCTGCCTTCAGCGTGATGTAAAGCCTGCGCCTGCCTCATAAAGCAAACCTCCAAGTAAGATGAATAGCTTGTTCTCCTTTCAACCCCCTACATCCATCACCTCGTTTTATCAGAGTCTTACGGCTTCCAAGCCAAAAGAGAAGGTGGATATGATACTGGAACCCTTACAGGCCATGATCCAATTGGCGCTATTGAGTCTCTGTCCGATGGGAACCAAACTGTGTATTCACGAAAACATCTTATACTTACAGTCTCCGACCTTGATTCAGCCCTTTACACGCTGGTATCATTCCGACAAGAAGGATGATGTGTATTTCTTGTATGGTGTGATGAAACGCTACATCAAGTGGTACAATCCACATGTCAATAAAAACAGTCCGGTGAGTCTGGAGCTCTATCAGCTCGTCACCACGATGGCGATTCAGGGGCTGGATGGTCTATTGAAAACCTATCGCTCTTCGGATTCCAACACGGTCATCCATGTGATTCAGATGTACAAGAACATTCTGGAGATGAACAACGACAAAATCATGACAGATGAATATGTCGTGGATGCAGACAAAAATCGGGTCCACTTGGATGAAGTCTTTGAAAAGATTGTGGACATTTATGAGCCGAAAATGGTGGAGGTGATTTACCATACACTGGAATGGATTCAAGCGGAAACGGACAGCATCAATCAAGCCCATATGATCGATGGATTCAACCTCTTGTTACAGAAAACGACGAAGGCCATTCGGGAGTGGATTCGTGTTCATTTGACCCTTTAAGCCCGACGCTTTTGGTTGCGCTTGTGGCCGCTGCGCTTGGAGCCGCTGCGCTTGGAGCCGCTACGCTTGGAACGCTTGGAGCTACGCTTGGATCGGCGACGACCACCGCCCGTGGTGAGACAGGCGCGGTTCAAGCTGCCTGCCGCATACGGGGTTTGAAGGGTAACAGGAACGCCATTCGGCAGAACCTGAAACTGGTTTCCATACCCTGCATTCGGAGACTCCAGACGCATCGCATCGGGCTGACCGACTTCCATCCGAGACCCACCTCGCAGATTCAATGGATTCTCCGTTCCGCGCTCGCACGGAATACGAGAGGCCATCGCCGGCGTGGCCACCATTGACGGGCTCAATACGCTTTGTCCAAGAGACATTTCGTAGCGTCCTCCTGCCTGGGAGGGAACACCAGGCATACTGAATCTTCCTGCCTCACGGGCTCCACCCGAAGGCATACTGAAACGTACCCGATTACCACCCTTCATACCGGGCAAGCCACTGAACGAAGACGCAGTCGCAGCGGACAAATGACCTGGGCGCACCGACTCAGGATTGCCGGCACAATCCGGTCCAAGGGGATAAGGAGAACGAATCGGATTGCCTGGGCTCACGAAGGAAGACGGTTGAACGGACCAACCACCACCTCGGCGTGTCTTGCGACGAGATGACCGTTTTGCTTTCTTTGTTCGTGCCATTTCTACTCTAGTGTTCGTTAATTCATAGCGATATGATAGAAGAAGGAATGGGGCGTAATGGGTGTGTTGGCCGGTAAAATACGAACCACCTGATATTTTTTAAACGATTCGTTCCATACCACTTCCACCGGTACACCTTCCACGGCTTCCTGTTCCACCTCCTTGGCCTCTTTTGAATCCTTGGAGTCCTTTAGAAACGCATCCCGAAGCGCACGAGAATGCTCTACTGTGGAAAGCGCAGCCAATCCGAGTACCTCGCCTTCTTGGGACTGTAACTGATAAATGTCAGGCAATGCCATCTTGGTATAGGGTGTACAATACGCACAGAGCGTGGATAGAATCTCCTTGTTCTTTACCAATTGCGGGGCCACGTAGGTGACCGATGCGTGCGAATGCGTCGTTGCCACATCTTTCCAGAACCAACGAGGTTGTCGGGCATGGTCGGGTTGTATCATCCAATAGACCGCAAAGTCATAATGGAGCGGCCAATCCGCCAAGGAAATGGGTGTCACCACACGAGGGGTAAACGCCAGCAGGGGTTGGTCAGGAGGCAGGGAATTCCAAAACGAACGGAGGAGTTCCCAGCGCCCCGAAAAGGGGGTGGTGGACCACACGTCCTTCCCTTGATGAATCAGCAAGTCTTCCAGTTGAAGGACGGATTCGCTCGGCAGGAGATTGGCAAGACAGACGGTGGGCCCCTTTTGGCAGAACATGGGAGGAAGAGACCAGCGAAGCGTCATTCCCTCTTGACGGTCAGGATGCCAGATACACGGTGGAAATCCATCCATAAAGATGAGAAGTCCCACTGGACGACGGTCAAATTTCGGCCATACCCATAGGGTCATTTGTTCAAAGGCAGCCTTCGCTCGATGGCTAGGCAGGTGGATTTCAATCCGCTCCTTCAGAAAGGGATATGTGCGGGAAAGGGATTCAATGGCCGAGATATGGTCCGTATCTAGGCGACGGAATCGTGCTACCTTCTTGGTCTCTGACATCGTCCAAGGCGTTGTAGGATATATGTTCTAAAATAAGTTAGGTTTCCTGCCTTTAAGCGGATGCGACTCTAAGCGGATGCGACCGAAGCGGATGCGACACGAGGGGTACGATGGATGACAAAGACAAGATCATCATAACGACCTTTCACCGACCGACGGTCGTAGACCTCAATGCCTGCCTTTAGTGCATCAGGAGTGGCTTCCCGCAAGGTATCCATCCATTCGATGGCCTGAACGTCCTCAATAATAAGGATGCCATCGTCCTTCAACAGCGGAGAATACAGACGAATGAATTGAGTCATGGAGTCAAGGGTATGAGGGCCATCATCGAGAACCATATCAAACTTCATTCCCTTGCTGGAAAAGGTATTCTTCACAATCAATGGATTGTAGGCATCCTGCTTCGTATGAAGATGGATTCGGGGATGAGAAATCAACTCGGAATGGACATCGTTGATGGAGATGATATCCAGGGCATGAACCTCTGCGTTCTGAAAATATCCTGCCCACATCAAGATACTGCCTCCATTGGGTTGATAGGGACCAATGCCCACTTCCAGAATATGCGTGGCCGTATCCTTCTTGTGAGCCAAGAGCGCCTGATACAGGTCAATGTAGGAATGAACGGTGTTCTTGTCCGTGAGACGGTCGTTACAGTAATGGGCAAGCATAGCGAATCGGATACTCCATCCCTTCTAGGGAGATTTAAGTCGTGTGCTAAAACATGGAAAAGTTCGTATCCGAGAGGGTATCATTCGCAAAGACACCGGACATAAATTCTCCGCCGTTCTGAATCATATCGGGGGAACGAGACACCGCCGCATCCGAGGTATTGCCCATGGTGTGGCTCGCAAGGCCTGCCTGTACCGCAATGGAGGTATGTTCTTGAGAGGGGGCAGGACGATAGGCACGCTCGGGATGGCGTAGTTGTTCGGGGATGGCAGAACTCTCCTGTGTTTCTTGGTAGGGGTCACTGGCCTGGGGTGGGCCATAGACCACTTCTTCTCCTTCCGCCGCCGCTTGGGAGGGGGGTGAAGGACCGGAGGGCGTGACGGAACGCTCGGGATAGACAGGCGCTTGACGTACCGTGATGGTGGCAGGAGCGGGTACAGAAGAAAGACCGGAGGCAGGCTGAAAGGATTCAGGGGGGTCAAAGAGGTAATCTCGGAAAAAGAAATACACGAGAAAACCGATAAGGAGGAGTGCCACAAGAAACAGAGAGGATTTCATTCTTCTTTTTGGTCTCGTGAAAATCATATTCCGATGCGTCCCACAATCATCGTATGTCTCCTCTTCACCTGCCTCCCCTGCCTCTTCCTCGTCCACCTCTGCCCCCTCGTTGTGCCTGCTCCTGCCTGTTTTCCTGCCACGGTCTCTCCCTTCCCCCTCGTTTTCCTTGAAATCCACCCCTGCCTCTTCCGCCTTTCTCCCCTCCTCTTTCGTGTCGTATCGGTTCCTGCCTTTCTCTCACCGGCTGCTTCGCTTGTAGTCGCTCTGCGTGTGCCTGCTTCGCTTGTGCCTGCTGCGCTTGTAGTCGCTCTGCTTGTGCCTGCTGCGCTTGTGCCTGCTGCGCTTCTTCTTCCACGGACGAATTCATCCACTCCTGGGCCTGTTTCCAGTCATAGGTCTCGCCCTCCGAATAGAGTATCACACGCATCCAGTCTCCCACTTGACAGAACTCCCCGCGTCTCCCCTTCCGTAGCAACTGATAGGGAAGGCGAACCACTTCCAAGAGTCCCGTACAGAGCACAGGCATTCGCACCGCTTGATAGTGAGTGATACCCTCTTCTAACGATGACCGATAGAGATAGTGATAGGCCACCGTAGTGGCATCTTCGCGCTCTTCCATAAACCAGTCGGCACCATGATAATAGACCACGGAAGGAGAAGAAGAAGGAAGGGAGGCAGGCGCCTTCCACATAAAAATTGACGCCATGCGGATTACCTGAATATCGTACAAAGCATTTAAGCATTCCCCTGCGTCTATTCTTCAATGTCAACGACACTTTCCACGGTGGTGCTTACCTCAAAGGGTGAGGTTCGTAAAGCGAATCTGTCCCTTCGTGCGGATGGAACACTGACGCTGGATGCCATCAAGAAATACATCAAAAAGAAAGAGGATCCTGAGCTCATCGGAACATGGGAAGACGGCGCACAGTACCTGAATCTCTTCGGCTACAAAAAAGGGAAGAAGGGAACGGAGAACAAGACCGAAGTGCCCTTTCCTCATTCGGACACGACATTGTATGGAGATGCGGTGGTCGTTGCCTGCCTGGATACATGGGAACATCCGATTCCCTACACGGCGGAGAAATGGAGTGCGTTTTATGAGCGTGTGATGGACGGGGAGGAGAAGAAAGAGGACGAGGAAGAAGAAGAGGAGGAAGAGAAAGAGGCGGAGGAAGAGGAGGAAGAGGAGGAGAAGGAGGTGGACGAAGAGGAGGATGAACTGGAGATTGAACTAGAGGGCCCCGAAGAACTGGAGGAGGTGGAACCGGAACCAGAAGTGGTCCCAAAACGGAAGCGTGGTCCTCTGTATCAAAAGATAGATACCTCAGCCTTAAAAGATGATATCGCCCCTGATTCCACGGCGGATTCTCATTCCATTCGTACCCTGTGTCTTCGTCATCTGTCCTTTCTGGAGGAGGAGTCCTTTTCCAAAGAGGAAATCCTCTCTCTGGAAAAAGCTATCTTTGAAGCAACCCTCCAGTATGCGGAACGATGCTACGTGCCACGGAATTGGCGTTCCCCCACCTTCTGTGAGGCATACCGACAAATTGTGAGAACCATATTCAGCAATCTTCATCCAAAAAGTCCTGTCAATAATCCTCGTCTTCTATTGCGTGTACGAGAGGGAGAGTTCCCGTTAGAGGCTATCCCGTTTATGTCGGCGTATGAAATCTATCCCGAAAACTGGTTTGCCCTGAAGGATAAACTGCTTCAACGAGAGCAGAAGATTTTGGAAGGAAACAAAAGTCGTGCCACGGACCAATTCAAATGCCGACGTTGTCAAAAGAAGGAGTGTACATATTATGAGCTTCAGACGCGTTCAGCAGATGAACCGATGACCATCTTCATTACATGCTTGAACTGCGGAAAGGAGTGGCGACAAGGTGGTTAAGGGAGACCTCCCACCTGCCTAGAGGCAGGCGGGCCTCTCTAAAGAGTCGTGCGCTCCGAACGGAGCGCCTTGCCCCGCCACAACGTGGCGGAGGTCCGCATCAAAGCAGTCCCGCAGGGGCTGCGGGCCTTGTGCCTGCGGACGCTTTACCCCCTACGCCCCCTCTTCTCAACGTCTCCCTACACCTCCTGCCTCTCCTCTCACCGCTTCCAACGTCTCTTACTTGCCCCTCTTTTTTTGAGTGGTTTCTCCTTCCAAAATGGTCTGCATCACTTCCCGTTCAAACTGCTGAGGGCGAGACAGGAGATAATGGTCCGATATTCCCGCAAAGGCAGAAACGGTAGGAAGAGGCTCTTTCACCACAGGATAGGGAACACCCAGTGCCACACAATGTCCCCTTCGTAGATAGGCCATTTGCTGGGCATAATACCATTTACCACAGAGAATACCCTTTCCAGGAAGATACAAATCAAACCACATCTTTCCTCCTTCCATTGGTTTATGACGTACGATGTGATTCATCACCAGCCAATCGTCTCGTCGTCCCCATCCTGCCTCCACCATGGCATCATAAAAGGGATGAGAGAGGGTAGGAAACTTCCATACCACCCGAGGGGAGAGAGCCAAGGGAAACCGACGATGAATGAGTGTATCTCCAGGATGTCCCGATAAGTACTGAATCTGTTGGAGAGAGGGGAAATAGGAGGGATGAAGCAATTGACTAATGGCCGTGGGAGTACACTGAATCAGCGTAAGAGAGGTCACATGAGGGAGATGGAATCCCATCGGTAACGGATAAGAACCCAGTCGGTAAAAAAGAAGATGCCGACTGGATTCCATATGAGTTACAAAAGAAGAGGTAAGTGCCATCGTTCTATAGCTCTTCGCTACTAGACAAGGATACATCCATTTTAAGTGGGATATGAAAGTACTTTTCAATCTGTGCGATCTGGAACGACGTAGGGAATATCCGACGAGATTCCACCCCCTTAAACGTATATCGTGGAAAATGACATAGCAAATCCGCCATTTCTTGATTGAGTTTCATTTCCATTCGTTTGCGAATGAGTGCCAAAAGAGACTCCGAAGCGATACGTGGTTTTGGCAGGTTATCCGGCTCTTTCTGTTCCACGGATTCCACAGAGGAGGCAGGCCCCCTCTTTCGGCGACAGATGGTAATCCAATCCTGACCTTGACTCGGACCCTGTCCTTGACCCTGACTCATTTCTCTATTCTTCGATGACGTACTTTAAATCCATCCCCCTAATAAGGAGGGTGATGCTACGAACCGTAATCGCAGAACGTACCAATATTCCGATTACATTGTCCATCTTGTATGATTTGGAATACAATAAACACTATGCGGAGGTATGTAAAAAAAGAGACCGATACAAGCGTCGTGCCTTTAGCGAAACCAATCGGCGAATCATTGAGAAACCAACACTGATTCCATGGAAACTCATTAAAGGATAATTAAATCGGAAAGACGCCAGTATTCAAAGGAGCCATTCGGGAGAGGGCGCTTAATAATATAGGGCAGCCGCTTCTGTTCCAGTTCCAGTCGGGCAATCTCCCGTACATCCACGACATGTTTCGGGACGGCGATAAAGGGAACGGACCCTTTGCTCAATTGATTGGCACGTAAACCGATGATTTTCGTTCGTTCATAATTCGTCAAGAAGGGATAAGTAATATGATGTTTATCCACGTTCTCCCCGATGGAGGGTGCGTGTTCCACCGCTAGCTTCGGAATGACCTGCTCCACGTAATCCAGTTGGCATTCCGGATGTTGCTGGTAGAGCTTTTTCAGTTCGGGTTTCATATCCGAAGGGGCTTCCTCCTCCTCAAACTCCTCCTCATCATACTCTTCGTCCCATTCCACGTCCTCTACCTCACCCAATCCATCTTCGTCACGTTCCATCTTCTTTCTGTTTATGCGCTCGTAGATTTTAAATCTTCTTCCCTCGCCTTCTGCCTTTTCTGCGTTTCAATTTTATGGATTCGTTCCCTCTCTTCCTTTTCTTCCCGTCCCTTCGTCTCCATGCCCTTCTCCTCCCATGTCTCCCTCCCATTCATCGCAATATAAAGCGTCCTACCCTTTTATCGGTCATAGATGACAAGCGTAGAACCCCCTGCTCCCTCCGAACTGACTCGTTACGAGAGTTTTGACGACATGTCCCTCGAGGACGCACTCGTCCGTGGTATTTATACCTATGGTTTTGAGCAACCGTCTCGTATCCAACAAGTGGCCATCGTTCCGATGAGTCGCCATACCGATATCCTCGCCCAATCCCAATCGGGTACAGGAAAGACAGGCGCATTCACCATCGGTGCGCTCTCTGTCGTCCGCACGGAATGCAACGAGCCCCAGGTGCTGGTTCTCTGCCCTACCCGAGAGTTATCTCAACAAACCGAGCGCGTGGCCCGTGCGCTGGGTCAGTACATGAACTTAAAGGTGCTCTCTGCGACGGGTGGAAACCACATTCGGAATGACATCCAGGCCTTGAAGGCAGGTATCCATTTTGTCGTCGGAACACCGGGTCGTGTCTATGACTTGCTCCGACGTGGAGAGCTCCGATTGGACCATATGAAGTATGTGATTCTGGACGAGGCCGACCAGATGTTGGAGGAACTGTTTGCGGAAGAAATCAAGTTGATTCTGAACTGCCGATTTCCCCCCTCGACCCGTCTGGCCCTCTTCAGTGCCACCATGCCCGACCATGTATTGGAAGTGGCGGAGATGTATCTGAGTCAACCCGTTCGCATCCTGCTTCCACAGGACGAGGTCACTCTGGATGGTATTAAACAGTACTATGTTGAGCTAGAGCGTGAAGACTGGAAATTGTCCGTGCTTCTGGACCTGTATCAGCAGGTCACCGTCAATCAGGCGTTGATTTATGTGAATAAACGCCAAAAGGCAGAATGGCTGGCGAAGAATCTGGCGTCGCAGGGATTTACGATTGAATACATTCATGGAGACATGGAGGTCGCCGAGCGCAAAAAGCGCATGGATGATTTTCGTTCCGGTCATGTTCGTGTCCTTATCAGTACCGATTTGTTGGCTCGTGGTATTGATGTCCAACAGGTCTCTCTGGTTATTAATTACGAGATGCCGATTCAACGAGAGAATTATGTCCATCGTATCGGACGTTCCGGTCGTTATGGAAAGAAGGGTGTCGCCATCAATCTGGTAACCGTGGAGGAGCTTGCGTGCGTCAAAGAGATTGAGTCTCATTATTCGACGTCCATTTTGGAACTCCCTGAAGATCTGAGCGTATTGAGTATTTCCTAAGAATCCATCCGCCATCCACCATCCGCCATCCGCAACCCATAAAGTAGAAGACCCGAATAGAATGATTCGCAAACGAGCGATTCCTCAGCGAACCCTGGAACAGGACTTCTCCAATGCGATACAGAAGTCAAACACCAAAAACATGGAGGCCCTGCTTGAAAAGGGAGTGAACCCTCAGGCGGAGTATGATCTGCATCCCATTTTCTTTGATGCGCCTCTCCCTCATCTCCGTATCCTATTGAGACACGGATTGGATATCAATGTACCCTCCTCTTACAACGGTATGACGATGTTAAGCTATTTGTGTTTGCACCATAACCGTTCGGATCCAAACCATAACCACATCGAACGCATTACCTTCCTATTGGAACACGGAGCCGATACGCTCGTGGCGGACATCTTCGGAGATACACCGCTTCACAACCACTGTGAGCAGTATGTTGACCCTGCCCTCCTTCGTCTCCTTCTTCAGTATGGTGCCGACCCCACTCTGCCGAACAATGAAGGGAATACACCCCTCCATAGCATGGGAGGGAATCGTGTGAGACGTTGGGAACAGCCCAACGCACTTCCTTATGCGGAGTGTATTCGTATTCTTGTAGAGGCGGGAGCCAATCCCCTGGAAAAAAATGGGGAGGGTCAAACTCCTTCGGACTATGCGGAGTCCATGTACGCCAGAGAAGAGGTCATTCGGGCATTGATACAGGCGGAACAGGCTGCGGGGTCGGAAAAGGAAATACCCCAGGAGTTTCGTCCGTCACCGTTTGACCCCAATCGTCTGAATCGTCCGAATCCTCAGAATCAGTTGAATGCGTATGGAAACCAACAGAATATGTTTAACGGAGGGAGCAAAGCAAACGGAGTACAGGGGTTTAACGGAGGGAGCAAAGCAAACGGACCACGTAGAAAAAATAGAAAAACACGCCGTCGTCGGCAGGCCCATAAAAAGCGCACGCAGCGTCGGCGTTAGCGTCATTCACATTCCTCACGAACGTCGCTCACACTCCGCACGCTCGTCATTCACATTCCTCCCGAACGTCGCTCACACTTCGCACGCTCGTCATTCACATTCCTCACGAACATCATGACGGCAGGTAGGACAACTTACATGTTCTTGAAACCATCGGTCCACACATGTCCGATGAAAGTGGTGACAACAGGCCAATAAGGTCCGTATCTCCTGACCCGCTTCCATCGGTTCCTGACATACCGAACAATTCGCATCCATGGGCTCTTCGAGGATATCCACATGCGTATTCCGCTCTAGATGCTCTTCGGTGGGACGAACGGCAACGGCTTGAAAGAGGGACTCGAGGCCCGAACCTGAACCCGAACCTGAACCCGACCCCCAAAGAAAGGAGGCGAGGGATCCCTCTGAGGAAGAGGAAAGGGGAAATGCGATACGTGTACGGTGGAGGGGACGTTGAAACATGGGGGTACGCGGAGAGAAGAGACGAAGGAGCGCAGTAAGGGACTCGTCAGAAGAGGCAGAAGCAGACGCAGAAGAGGAAGAGGAACCCACCGATTCAAATTCAGGCTCTTTGGACTCCTCTCCTTGACCACGATAGGCCTGACGAATCCGCTCGTAGGACTCGGACTCTGCCGCACGCTCCACGACATACCCTAACACGTCCGATACCGTTTGAAACCGTTCGGGACGATAGAGAAGTTCCGGAAAAAAATGGTGAAGGTCATTCAATAACGAAATCGTATAGGGATTTGGCATGAGAGGAACTGGAACCGACGACGCAGGAACAACTTAAGCCCCATCTATCCCCTCCCCTGGTAGAGAGCACCATGGAGCAACAAGATCCCACAACGAAAGGAGTGGTCGGTATCCAAAATATGGGAAATACGTGTTATGCGAATACCACGCTTCAATTGCTCCGAAGCTGCCCTGAATGGACGGTATTTTGTCTTACGACGAACCTGGAAGAACGTGTAGCGCATCTACCGGCAGAGAGTCCGCATCGTCGGATTCTTCTCGCCTATCAGGACATTCTTCGTTCCCTGTGGTCCGCTCATCATCCGGCCTACGTTCGTCCCATCGGATTTCTGACAGAGATTCACAAGGCCGTCACCAATACACCGTATGAAATGTTTGGTATTCCTGTACCGAATGATAGTCACGAGTATCTCGTCTACTTGCTGGACCAATTCCACGAAGCCATGCGTACGGAGTTTCCGTGGACACCCCTGCCCATCCCCGAACAAGAAAGCCCTGAGCAGAAGATGCGCCTTCTGGCCTCCAACGGATGGAATCGTTACCTTTCTAAGAACAATAGCCCCGTGGTCCCCTTCTTCTTTGGAATGATGCGTAAAACCATTGAATGTAGCCATTGTCATCATCAGAGCCATCAATGGGAAGTATTTAACTCGCTCAAGATACCGTGTGAGGGTGCTACCTTTGAGGAATGGATCGAAAAGGAGGCCAATGAGCGTTCGGAGATGGATGGATATCGCTGTGATACCTGTAAAGAGAAGCGTCTCGCACGGCTTTCCTCGCACCTGTGGAAGTTACCCTCCCATTTGTTCATTACTCTACGACGCTTTCAAGCCAATGGAATGAAAAATATGACACCGTGCCCCTACCAGGGTCAGAACAAACTCTCGTTGGAGCGCTTTTTTGCGAGTGAATCGGAAGACGAATCCAAGTCCTGGGAATACGAGTTGCGTGGTGTTTCAGACCATCACGGAACACATATGGGAGGACATTATACGGCGCAAATGAAGCACCCGATTACGGGGGAATGGTGGTGGATGGACGATGAGAGGGCACAAAAGAAAGAGGGACCCCTCTACACCGCCTCCAATTACATTTTTTATTTCCGTAGGGGTGCATAAACGCCCCCTTTACACTACGCACTGCCCTCTTCGTAACGGGCTTGAGGGTGACACCCGCCGCTAGAAGCGGCGGTCTAGGTTTCCCCGCATAGTGGGGAAATCGACACCCGCCGCCACCTGTCTCATCCAAACAGGAGAATTCCACTCCGAAGAGAAAAATAGGCGGTCAGCCATCCAAAACGGTCCACTTCGCCTGGATAGACAGGAAAGCCTACGCTCTGAAGTTTTTTCCGATACGAATCCACTTCATCGCCCAGCGTTAGATAATCATTCGCCAATCCAATGATTTCCGTAGCAAGAGGATGCGTCCTCGCCTCACAGGAGTCCGCGTCTACGATTCGTAGATAGTCCACCAGACGTTCTAAATCTTGAGCCACCCTGTGTTCCATTACCTCATCTATCGCCATTGGACTTTATGTTCCAAGGATTACATCACGGCAGCAAACCCCTCTTCCTCCGAAAATCCCTCCACCGCTTTTTTATCGCCGACGGGAACGGTGTAAATACGTCCCATCCATCCTGCCTCATCGCAGACACGATAATGAACGTGGGGCTCAAGAACGCCCCCCATGGGTACCTGATAGGAACGAGGCGCACGAACACGCAGTGTGGCCTGCCCTGTACCATCGGAAGTCGCCACTCCCGCATTCTCATATGTTTGGTAGGCCTCCTGCCACGACGTCACCGACTTTAGATTTTCATTGGCAGGCTCGGCCGCCCAATAGATAATTTTACGATGCGGTCCTACGGTCACCTGAATCTCCTTCGTCGCACCCGGAGGCTCTCGGTCCTGTAGCGCCCCACAGGGCATCACCGTCGGTCCAAGAAAAGGCAGGTAGGTATCACGGTCAAACATCATCAACAGCGCAGAGAGACCGATGAGGCCGTAGAGCAGTGTTCCAAGGACGCCCTTACCTACCACCCATTGAAGGACATCCACCTCCGTGAGCGCCACGAGAAGCGCATTCAGACCGTTCACAATAAGAAGGGCCATCGCCAGATAAAACCCCCACGCTTTCGCATATCTCCACGTCCAACCCTTCGTCCATTGATCCATAACCGTATCCATCTCTACCAAAGAAAGACATTTTAGAGGCATTTACAGATACATTCCAAAGGGTGGAGCGTCTCCATCCCCGCGCTTCTTCAGAAAGAGACCGATATGCTCCTTCTTCACCACAAACGGCAGGGCAAAGTCCTTCAAGTAAAATGGCAGGTTAGGGTCATTGTACATTCGTAGCATATTGATTTTCTGGGTGATTTGGTCAATGCATCGTTTCAATTCACGCACACCCTTCTCTCCGTTCGTATAGTCCTGGATAATCGTCGTCAGAATCTCACGAGGGAATTGTACGCTCTCCACAAGATTGACTTCACGAAGCGCATCCGGTATCAAATACTGTTCCGCAATCACCGTCTTCTCCGTCGTGTCATAGCCATTCAGATGAATGACAATCATACGGTCTAACAGGACCTTGTCAATCTTGTGGATGTCATTGGCACTAAAGACGAACATCACTTTACTCAAATCAATGGGCACGCCGGCCAGGTATTTGTCCTCGAACTCGCTGTTCTGGACGGGGTCGGTCAAATGGATAAGTAGATTCATAATCTCCTCACCCTTTGGCGTCTGAGACAGTTTATCCACTTCATCAAACATCATCACGGTGCTCATGGATTTGGAGGCGATGAGGGAGTTGACAATCTTACCACAATGAGAGGATTCATAGACCATTTGATGACCGGTATAGGTGCTCGCATCCGAATCTCCTCCAAGGGAAATAAACTGAAAGGGCCATCCCAGCGCACTTGCGATTCCATTTTTAATGATGGTCGTCTTTCCGATACCTGGTGGGCCCACAAGGAGCAGAGATAGACCCTTACCCAATGGATTCGCAATCTTAGTACTGATGAACTGCATAATTTGAAGCTTAGAATCCTGTTGACCATAGGTCGCACGGTCCAGGCAGGCACGAGCGCTTCTCATAAATTCACCGCATCGTTCCGGACCGTCCTCCAGACGCACAGGGATGTCTTTGTAGATACCAAATGGAAGATTGGATACCTTTTCCAACCAGGTGCGCAGTTTGTAGTACTCATTCGTAGTAGAATCCATATTCTGGAGACTGTGATACTTCGAAAGAATCATACTCTTCACTTCGGGGGCCACACGAAGGGTCAATACCTTTAGCATTAAATCCACACCGGTATGGGACACCGTTGGGCGTTTCTCCAGTGCGGTAATAATATCCTGTTGCTTTTCATCGGAGAGAGCCTTGAATTGATGAATTTGGGCATCCATTGGATTCTCCTCATCCGGTTCCGTTAAGAGTTTGACGAACTTTTGAACGATTTCAGGTTCCTTCTTCAATTTGTACTTTGTAGGCGCATGGCGGTGTGCCGAACCTCCTATCAAGGTAATCATCATCTCCCCGAGGCGCTTTTCTACCTCCTCTTCGTCGTCTTCTTCCTCGTCTTCTTCGTCTTCGTCTTCTAACGCTAACTCCTCGTCCTCGTCCTCGTCCTCGTCTTCGTCCTCCGATTCCAACTCCGATTCCAATTCCGATTCCTCGTCCTCTTCCTCGTCCTCCTCATCCTCGTCTTCCTCGTCCTCTTCCTCGTCCTCCTCATCCTCGTCCTCTTCCTCGTCCTCGTCCTCGTCCTCCTCATCCTCGTCGTCCTCCTCTGACTCCTCTTCTTCGTACTCCTCGTCCTCCGACTCCGACGCGGACGCGGAAGGGGTGACGTTGACCACGATGGGAGGGGGAGGAGGACGTCTCTTGTGAGAAATGTACCGGACCGCTGGATAATGTACCATATTCACCGGCACATAGGAAGAGGAGGGACGTGAAAATTTACGAATCCGCTGACGAGCAATAACCGCCGCTTTACGCACAGGACGCGTCGGTACCATCATGTAGGGCGAATAGGGAATCATCATGGAAGGGGGCTCGGAATCCGAATCGGAATCCGACTCGGAGCCATAGACCACAAAATCTCGCAGATTTCCGTGCTCATCCTGTGAATCATCTGACCCTGCGGTACGTCGTTTACGATATTTCTTATCGTGCGCCGAACGGTCTCCCTTAGGCATTCTATTTACGAATGTGAATTTCGTCATCGTCTGATAACAAGATAGAGACGTATCTTTATATCAGAAGTCATTTACGAACGGCGTCGTGTACGACGTCGTAGATAGCGAGAAACCGTCTTATCTGCGGAAGAGAGAGTCTTTTTTCCCCAACGAGAGGCGGATGACAAAAAAGAACGAATGCTCTTTCGGACCGCCTTTGCGGTGCGTGGGAAACAACGTGGACGAGAGGATGGCATTCTATTCTATCTCTTTCTTTTTCTTTGTGACCGATTTCCATACTCTTTACCACTTCTTGAGTTCATCATATAAATCCATAAAGGTGAAACGGGCTTTATTGCTCAGTCCCGCCGCATCTGGACGACGTTGGGTGAGGGGCTGAATACGCTCCATCACGGCCTCTTTCACGGACGCACGAAGAATCTGCTCTTTTTCCTTCTCCTCGTCCTCCTTCTCTGAGTCGGAAAGTGCTTTTAACATCTTCATCAAGCAATCCGCATACTCCTCCAGCACCTTCACGGATTCCGCCTGATTCTGATTGCGCTCCACTTGCTCCACAATGTTAATCATGGATTGGATAAACGTCGCATGGTCCATGACATTATGCTTCACCAGCTCGGCCAGAAACTGCGAATAACCACGACGATACTTACGCTGAAGATTACGCTCACACAGCTCCTGATACGTTTCATCGGCTCCCGTTGCCACCTCCACAAAGATGACCATGTACTTGGTATACAGATTCGCCATCTCCGTTAAGAGAATCGGATATTGTACACTGAGTTCGCTCAGCAGTTTGGCATACAGAGGGCAGAAGATTTCCTCGCTCGCCGCCTTCTCAAAGAGCAGCTTCATGAAGCAGGTAATCATCTCGGTTTGGCCATCATCAATGATTTGGATAATAAACTCCTTAATGTCCTGATAATTGGATGCGCTGAATTTATTGAGTTTTCCCAGCAGGATGGTATTCAGAATCGTATCCTCTACCTTTTCGGAGGTACGCTTAAACTTGCTCACGTACTTGGCAGGCGGCGCACGAAACTCGTGATGGTCACCGCGGTCACAACGACGACCCCGACGAACCACCTCAAAGGTATCCTCTGAGGAAGCGGAAGAGGCGGAAGAGGAAGAAGTGGCTGCGACAGAGGCAGTAGCGGCAGTAAGCGAAGCGGAAGAGGTAGGAGCGGAAGCAAGCGAAGAGGCAGTAAGCGAAGCGACAGGAGCAAAGGAAACCGAGTGGGGTGCGGCCAACGGAATGGACGTGCTGGGTCTTGAATAGGTGGATTTATGACGCTGGGAGGAGCCATAGGAAGGATGGCCCGAATGGTTGGAATGACCCGAATGACTGGAATGAGTGGCATGCGTCGTATAACGGGAGGAGCTTGAATGACCCGAAGCATGTCCGGAAGAGGAGGATGGACGTGCCGAACGCCATTCCACCTTTCTCCATCCATTTTGGTCCGTTCCACTCTGAAGACACTGTTGAATGACCTCCACGGACTTGAGCGTCGCAGCAGGCAGGCGAGGGTTCCGGTTCTCCTTGCGAAGGGAACGAATGTGCTGAATGGTCTGTAAAGGTGTCGCCATGAATTATCAATACAAGGTGGATTGGTTTAAGTCTCTCTGTAAAGGGGGCGTGGATAATCTCCCTCTGCCTGCCTCCCTTCGTTTCAATTTTTAGGGGGCAGGCAAAAAGGCAGAAGGTGTCCCCCTCAAGAACAAGAAGAGAGGGGCAGATGAAACAGGAAAGACGTATCACAGGTCTCGTCGGACAGGGGGTACAGGGGGAGGGTGGAAGGTCCCCCTAAGTGAGTTCCCATCCTATTTGAATAATTCACCCACCTATCCAGTAATGGATACCATCATCGATAAGGAGGTTATCTCCCAATGGCTGGGTCTTCAAACCGAAAGCGCACGAGAGTCCCTTGGCAGGCAGTTATCCACCTGGACCTCCCATCCTGCCACCCTTCATCACTGGAGTCGGCAGGCCACCCATCTTCAATCCACCCTTACCGCCCATCCTGCCTTGTATGATACCTGCCGAGAGCACTTCCGAGTGATGGCAGAATGTGAGAAACAGATGAAGACCTTGTGGGATTCCTCCGAGTTGGAGCGTAATACCTATGGAGAGCTTCTGTTCCTCTCCCCCTTGACCCAACCCTTCAATTCCATCCCTCTCTTCTTGACGGGTTGGACCCTTCTACGTACCTATCTCCTGCCTGGTCTGTCTCTCCTGCTTCCTCTCCTGTCTCTCCTGCTTCCCTACCTGATTCTGACCTACGTGCTTTGCCTGCCGATTACCTTCTCCAACTATTTCACCCTCCTTCAATCCATCCTCTCAGGGACAATGGACTGTGAGATAACGTCCCTGCCTTCGGACACCGCACCGGTTCCCCCCTCCATGCGCCTCAAACAGATGGCCGTGGCAGGCATGACGATTCTCCAGGGCTTCTTTCAACCCTATTGGACGTACAAGCATCTTCAGACCATTGATACCTCCATGAAAGACCATGGACTGTCCATTCTTACCTTTCAAGCCCACTATCATGCCCTCCGAGACCTGCTTTCCAAATACGGTATCCCGCTCCATCCCTGTCCCATCCCACCACTGTTGGAGAAGCGTCATGCCGTGTCCCAGGTTCTCCTCCATCCGATGTACTTTCGTCTGGCCCTTCGGTACATCGGGGCGATGGAGGTTCGTATCCAACTCGCTCGTCAACCCGAGGTCTCTCCTGTCCGATGGGTCTCGTCTCCTACCCCCATCTTTCGTATCCAGAAGGCCGTGGACATCCACGTCCCCGCCCCTCTTCGAAAGCCGTTTGACCTCGCCCTGGATACACGACGCCATGCCCTTTTGACCGGACCCAACAAGGGAGGCAAATCCACGGTCCTCCGTGCACTCTCCTTTTCTGCCTTGCTGGCCCATACCTATGGATGCTCGGTAGGAACACTCCAGGCATCTCCCTTGGAACGACTCCTCGTCTGCCTCAAACCCGATGACCTCCCCGGTTCCAGATCACGCTTTGAACGAGAGATTGAGTTTACGGCCCATACGCTCACCTATGACAAACCCATCATGGTGCTATTGGATGAGTTATATCATTCCACCAATCCACCCGATGCGCTCTTCAGTTGTCGGCAGTACAGCGAGCGTCTCTGGAAGAAGCCACAGTGTATCAGTGTGATTAGTACCCATCTCTTTGAATGGGTAGAGGAGGCTGACCCCTCCATTCAACGACTCTGTTGTCCTGCCTATTATGATAAGAACGACCAACTTCACTTCACGTATGAGTTACAAGAGGGTGTGAGCCGTGTCAGCAGTGTGCATGAATTGCTCAAACGGAATGGACTGTGCGCTTGAAAGGATGTGTTTAAATCTCCATTGAACGACAGAATGTCCTATCTCGGCGATACACTTACGGTGGGTCTCATCCTTATCCTTCTGTTCGGTTCCATTGCGCTGTATTTGTACACTCGTGTACAGCAGGCGGAGCAGAAGATTAGCTTGTTGGAGTCCATTGTATTGGATTTGAAGCTGACCGGCGAGCTCCAACCGTTCCATGAACACTCCTCTTCGTCTTTGTCTTCGTCTGCCTCTCCTGCCTCGGGTTCTGCCTCTCCCCGTTCTGCCTCTCCCCGTTCTTCGTCTGCCTCCTCCTCGCTGGAGGTGGTCTCAGAGGAGTCCCTGCCGATGATTCAGGAGGAGGCGCCTGCCTCGTACAAGCCGTTTGAGGACGATGCCGAGAACGAGTTGGTGTCAGAGAACGTGGAGGAGTCACTCCCCCCTCTGTCTAGCTTTTCGTCTTCCTCCCTCTCTCCCATTACGGTATCTTCTTCGGAGATGTTGGAGGAGATTACCATTCATCCCATGTCCCCGCAGAAGCATTCACAGCCATCCTCGGAGTACGAGTCCCTGTCTTTGAAGGAGCTCCAGTCATTGGCTCGTTCGCGTGGTCTGTCGGTGGAGAAAGGCAGTAAGAAGCAGGTGCTG